>Ga0076179_113_pt1 | contig 35632 bp, 33 predicted proteins | sample RifGroD2_FD_68214 | JGI IMG/M metagenome (GOLD analysis project Ga0076179, IMG submission 68214) | Parcubacteria bacterium GW2011_GWD2_40_9
TATCTCCTTTTTCCTTCCCGCTCGTTTCGCCTATAAACTAACGTGGGCGCCTTGCCTTATGCTAGTCTTTGCTTTTTAAGAAAGACGTTACGCCTGCAAGCGCCCACGACCATATAGCCCTATTTATATAAACGAATTTTATTTCCACACTTTCCACATTCGTTTAATAAATAGGGTTTTTTTCTTTATCTAAAATGCGCGCACTAGGACTCGAACCTAGGACCACGGAGGTATAAGCTCCGCGCTCTACCAACTGAGCTATGCGCGCTCACATTGTCTCTCAATTCTTCACTTGTTTTTATAAGCTCCGCGCTCTACTTCACCCCGCCTGCTCTAGGCGGGGCAAGCTGAGCTATGCGCGCGCTAAATCAATTTACAATTGAACCGCTTCTTTCTCTCCCTTTTTCGGTCTTATGCCATGTTTTGAGATTATAGCATCAAATTCGTCATTTTCAATCGTTTCTTTTTCTATAAGCACGTTGGCTATCTCATCTAAAACTTGTCTATATTTTATAATATTTTCTTCGGCTTTTTTCTGACCTTCACCCATAATCCTGGTAATCTCGGCGTCTATCTCCTTAGCCACCGATTCGGAGTAATCTTTTTCTGAAGAAAAATCTTTGCCCAAAAATATCGGTTCATATCTGCCGCCCCAAGCAACCGGTCCTATCTTATCCGACATGCCGTAGCGAACCACCACTTCCGTAGCATACTTAAGATCATTTGAAGCGCCAGTAGTGATATCGCCGAAAATTATTTTCTCCGCCGTATAGCCCCCCATCGCCACCGCTATCTCATCCAAGAAATGCGCCTTGGTGTATAGATGTCTTTCTTCCACCGGCAATTTAAGCGTATAACCGGCGGCTCGGCCGCGAGACACCACCGACACCTTATGCACCGGATCGGCGTGAGGCAAAACGGAAGATACCAGCGCGTGGCCGGCCTCGTGATATGCCGTTATTTTTTTTTCTTCTTTGGTAAGCAAATGGCTCTTCCTCTCCGGACCAAGCATCACTTTCTCTATTGATCTTATGAGATCATACTGACTTATCTTCTTCCTGCCGTCTCTGGCGGCGAGAATCGCTCCCTCGTTCATAAGATTTTGCAAATCCGCTCCGGAGAAACCGGGGGTTCTCTCAGCTATCACTTTGAGTTTTACATCTTCGGCGAAAGGTTTGCCTTTTGAGTGAATATCAAGTATTTCCTCTCTTTCTTTCACATCCGGCAAATCAAGCGTTACTCGCCTATCAAAGCGGCCGGGTCTTAAAAGAGCCGGATCAAGCACATCCGGACGATTAGTGGCCGCCAAGACAATCACTTTCTCGTGAGGTTCAAAACCGTCCATTTCCACCAATATTTGATTAAGAGTTTGTTCTCGCTCATCATGCCCGCCGCCTACACCACTGCCTCTGTGTCTGCCTACCGCGTCTATCTCGTCTATGAAAATTATGGCCGGAGCGTTGCTTTTGGCAACTTTAAACAAGTCCCTCACCCTGCTGGCGCCCACGCCCACAAACATTTCCACGAATTCAGAACCGGAAAGATGACACGCCCGCCTCGCCGGCCACCGCTCTCGCCAAAAGAGTTTTGCCACTGCCCGGCGGCCCCATAAGAAGCACGCCCTTGGGGATGCGAGCGCCGATGTCTATAAACTTCTTCGGATATTTAAGAAATTCCACTATCTCGTTTAATTCTTCTTTTACATCCGAAATGCCGGCGACATCTTTGAAGGTTACTTTTTCTTTTTTGTCGTCAGGGCTGATCATTCTGGCCTGCGTTTTGCCGAAACTGAACGATTGCAAATTAGCGCCTTTTACTTGCCGTGTAGCCATCCAAAAAAAGAACACGATGATAAGCAATGGCAAGATAAACGGCAGCGTGGCTCCAAGCCAGAAACCAAAACCGGACGGGCCTTTTACATCCAAGCTTATTTTAGCCAAATCTTCCGCGGAAACACCGTAATTGGAAAGAGTCTGAGAGAGCGCCGCTTCATCTTCCTTTTTAGACACAGCAACAGAATCATCATTCAAGGTTACTTTCAGCTTGCTACCTTCCACTTTTATGCTTTTTACATTGCCGGCTTTTATTTCAGACACGAGTTCAGACACGGGTATCTCTCTGATCTGGCTGAATTGTCCGGACAACATGGAAGAAACGGCCGCCATTATCATAAAGACAAGCAGAATGGTAACAACATTCTTGGAAAAGGAAAATTTTTTGACCGGTTTCATCTTCATAGGTTTGAAAATTATACTATTGAAGCTGTTATAAATCAAGTATAATATGAAGGCATGCCCGTCTTCGCGGAAAACAAAAGAGTTTATTTTGATTATGAGATTCTGGAAAAAACAGAAGCCGGTTTGGAATTGCTCGGTTGGGAGGTAAAATCCATAAGAAGTAAGAAGATTTCTCTCTCAGGATCAAGGGTTATAATGCGAGGAGGAGAAGCTTTTTTGATCGGTCACACTGTATCCCCCGCTCAGCCAAAAAATGTGTCGTCCGAATACGACCCGCAAAGAACCATCAAAATTCTCCTTACTAAAAAGGAGATAAAATATTTCATAGGCAAGACGCATGAAAGAGGCTTCACTCTCGTGCCAATCAATATTCACAGCAAAGGCAGAAAAATAAAACTGGAAATCGGTCTTGCTCGCGGCAAAAAGAAATACGAAAAACGCGACAAAATTAAGAAAAGAGAAACGGAAAAGAATATAAGGAGATTGATGAAGGGATAATGACAAAATTATTTATCGTAAATCTCATGATCGCCAATGGCAAGCAATACGGCTTCGCTTTTAGACAAATAAACAAAAACTATTCTGAATTTGTAATTGACGGAAAAACTGTATCTGCCGGCTAGCTCGCCATGAAGCTTATGGACTTTAAGTTGTTTATGATTTTTAGGATCTTTAAAAAATTCTATTTTTTCAAGGGCTTCTTCCTGCAAAGATTTTTCTAATTTTTTAAACTTTTTTGTAAATGACGGCAAAAAAGAAATCTTCATAACATTAAGGCATTTTGGCGATTATCTCTCTTAAATCACCTTTCATTATCTTACCATCCGCCAGCTCTTTTTCCGCCCTCAAAACTTCGTTTATGGCTTCTTCTTCAGCAAGCCTAATAAGCGCCTTGCGCACAACCTCAGCCTTATTATGGGCAAACCCGCTTTTAACCATAGAAATCACTATTTCCTCAAGGTCTTTGTTTAATGGAACTGATAAAGTACTCATTTGTTTTATTTATTATTTATTAATAATATGATTATATCATATTAAATTATAACATCAAGTTTGACATTTTTAGTAATTTCATGCTATTATTTTGAACTCAGGGGATGATCGGCCTAGACAAGAAGCACTTTTAAATTATGCGAGAAGAGTTTTCCAGAATCTCTTTAAACTTCCGGAAAAACGAATAACTGTAAAAAACTTATTCAACACACCTGTTCCGGCTTTCGCTTTGGCTTAAGCCGCTTATAAACAGCGTCTCCCTCGCCCATTCCCGATAAGCGAGACGGGGCGTCAAACATCGGGATAGAGATTTTGCCGTTTCGCCAAAATCTTGAAATTAAAGAAACTTTAGATTCGGGGGTTTTGTTTGCTTAACACCCCGCGTCCGAGAAAAAACAAGCATCCTACTCTCGTAGATTTAATTTAAAAAACTTTTTGCACGGCGGTTCGATTCCGCCCATCTCCATAAATGATTAAAGGGATTCGTTTATCTTCACCTGTTATAATATTCTCGCTCTCGGCCATTGTGGCGGGCGGGTTTTACGCGTTAGCGGCGGAAAAATATAACGAATATTCTTCCAAAAAAGCTCAAAAAGAAAATCAGATTCAAAATATTCTTATCGCCCAGCAAAATTCTTTAAACGAGATAAAAAAAGAAATTGATTTGCTTAAGCAAAAAGACGAGGAAACCAGACTCTCCACCACCAAACTCATAATCAGCGCTCAGAAAATTGAAGACAAAATAAACGATTCTGAAAATGAGACAAAAATAAAAGAAGAAAATTCTCAGAGAAAAATATTGGAAATAGAGGATAAAATTTCCGGCCTCTCAAACGAAACAAGCATTGTGGTGAAAGAATGGCGACCGAGAGTGGCCCGCATAGTTTGCCAGTGGCAATATTCAAACGGCCTAATGCGTCTTATTAAAAACGGCTCCGGCTTTGTGTTTGGCGAAGATGCTTCCGTATACGGCGGGATATGGACTCTTACCAACAAACACGTTTTCTTGGACGACAATGGCCAGCCTCCTTCAACCTGTTCCATCAAATTGCCGGAAAATGATAAAACCTTTCAGGCGCCGTTTGTCTATGGGAGCTATAAAACTTTCAGCTCGGTGGACATGGGTCTTATTGAGATAAAGGATTCCAACTCACAACTTTCGGCAACGATAAGCTCGGAAAAAGAGATATTTTGCCAATATAACGCCGACATAGGAGAGAAGATGGCCATCTTGGGTTACCCGTCAATCGGCACCATCAACGACATAACAGCCACGGAAGGCATTGTCTCCGGTCACGAAGGCGACTATTATGTAACATCGGCCAAGATAGAATTTGGCAATTCCGGCGGTATTGCCGTCTCCACCAAGAATAATTGCATATTGGGCATACCCACCTTCGTAAAAGCCGGTCAAATTGAGACACTAGGCAGAGTCCTTTCCACCGAAGCCATGTTTGAAGCGTGGGGTATTTCCTTCTAAATGGAAATGAGGGTTAAAAAATTGTTCAACCTCCAATGTTGAACAATCTAGCGTTTCGCTTTACAAATTATTAAAAACAAGTAGAATAGAGATTATTAAAAAGCCAAGGATAAACAATCAAATAACCGCCCCGGAATTGAGAGTGATAGGTAACGATGGTGGCAATTTAGGCGTTTTAACCACGTCTGAAGCCATCAAGATAGCCAGAGAACAAGAACTGGATCTTATAGAGATATCACCCACCACAAACCCGCCAATAGCAAAGATAATGGATCTTGGCAAATATCTTTACCAACAAAAGAAAAAACAGAAAGAATCGGCCAAAAATGCCAAAGAAGTGGAGTTGAAGTCAATTCAAATAGGCATCGGCACTTCGTCCCACGATCTTGAGATGAAGGCCAAAAGGATAGACGATTTCCTAAAGGATGGCAACCGAGTTAGAGTGGAAATGCGTCTTAAAGGCAGAACAAAGTATTTGGAAAAGGGCTTTTTGGAAGAACGCTTGAGCAGGATTTTGCACCTTATAAGCGAAAAACACAAAGTAGCTGACGGGCCTAAAAAAAGCCCCCGAGGCATAATGGCGATAATAGAAAAAACATCATAAAAGCAATGAAAATGAAATTCAAAACAAATAAATCATACAGCAAGAGGCTAAAACTTACCAAAAAAGGCAAGGTTCTTTCCAGAAAATCAGGTCAAAATCACTTCAATGCCAAAGAATCAAGAAGCAAACAACTCGCCAAGAAAAAGACCAGAAGCTTTACTCTTAGCAGTAAGAACATAAGCAGATTTTTACCAAGTAATTAGAAGTTTTTAAACTAGCATGACCAGAGTCAAACGAGGAACAATAGCAAACAAAAGAAGAAAAAACGTCCTTAAGATGGTTAAGGGTTACAGGCATGGCCGCAAGTCCAAAGAGAGAATGGCGAAAGACGCCATCGCTCACGCCGGCGCTTACGCTTTCGCTCACAGAAGGAAGAAAAAGAGAGTAATGCGCGCCAAGATGCAAATTAAGATTAACGCCGCCTCAAGAGAAAATGGCATATCTTACAGCAAGCTCATGGGCAAACTTAAAAAGGAGGAAATCGGTTTAGACAGAAAGGTTCTCTCTCAACTGGCCGAAAATAATCCTGAAATCTTCAAGCAGATCGCGGCAACAGCCAACTAACTAAAACGCACCAAGGTTTAACCTTGGTGCGTTTTTACGAAGGAAGCTTGCCTTCCTCCGCCGTCCGGTATGTAGTATAATAACTACATTTCGCACACGCCGGAGACACAAGCCAGCTCTTTGGAGCCTTTCGTCTCATCTTCTCTTTCGTAGGTCATTATTTTGGAATAATCCAAACCTTCAAAGCGCTTCATCATCTCTTTGTAAGTTTTCTCGTCTATCTCCTCGTATGGCGCCAACTTGTACACATGATCCTCTCTTGGCAAAAAAGACAAACCGCCAATGTAATCCCAATTCTCATATATCCAGTTAGCCACGCCAACCCATTCGCTCTCGCCAACCGATACCGTAGTGGAAGGATTGTGCTCGGTGAAATTCATTTTTACGTTTTTCCAGTACTCAAGCTGCTCTATAGCGCTCATATCATCTCTAAAAACGGACTTGTCCGGCGACTTTACCGGAAATTCTATCACGTACGTATTGGCGCCATCCATCGTCTGCCCCACTTCCGGATGATACGGTACGCCTTGGTCCTTGAGCATCTTAAAAAGAGAATCGGTGGTTGATATTCTGACTCTTCTTATGTAGTACTGAGAATGTCTCGGGTGCATACCAGACGCCGAATCCACGAGCTGAGAAACGGTACCGGAAGGTTTGACACAGGTAATGCAAGTGGACGGATTTATCTTGAACCTTTTGGCATATTCTTTATTTACCTTAAGCGCTTCTTCCCTAAGCTTACTCAAAATCTCCGGCTTTCTGGCTGAGGGAGAATCCCACTGACCGGTTATAGACACGCCGAGGAGTCTTTCTTCTTCGCAATTTTTTTTCCATTCGCTGGAAAGATATTTAAAATTGGTAAGAGTTGATTGATAGGTGCCAATGATAGTGGCAATCCTTATCTTTTCCAAAAGAGTTTTTTCCGTATCTTCGTGTCTGGCCACCACTTCCGTGAGATTGCAAAATTGCTTTGATCTTAAAATTATCTCGCCGCAAGGGTTGGTACCGGTGGTATCTTTATGCTTGCCAAGAGTTTTCCATCTTCTTTCCGGCAGTTGCTTCTCCAATCCGCCGCGGTTAAAGATTCCTCTTTCGCCGGATCGGCTTTCTATTAACGCCAACCACTCACTGAAGAATTCACTGCCATTCGGCTTTTCCAAATACACGGCTGAGTTATTTGCCATGCTTCTTTGCCCTTCAGAAAGATAAAATTGGCCTTTCTTGGCATCTCGCATTTCTTTATCATCAAGATCGGAGAGCGAGATAAGAGCGCTCCTTCTCACGCCGCCGGCCACCACGATTTCGCCTATTTTGCAAATAACATCATGCAAATCAAGATTATTTAATCTCTTCCCCTGTTTTTTAAGTATTTTCTCTCTGGAAAAACGCATTAAATCCATAAGCGGTCCGGGGCCTGAGGCTTTGCCGCCCATAGTTTTAAGTTTGGCGCCCATCGGCCGTACCTTGGAATAATCAAACTCCACATCCTCTCCGGCAAACCATGTTTTAAGGCCGAAAACAAAAGCTTCCACCCAGCCGATTTTACTGTCCGCCACGACGTGCGTCTTTCTCTTTTTGCCTGTTTGTCTTTTTATAAGTGGGAATTTCTGAGCAGTATGACTTTCCACCGAGAAGCCTACGCCCGTGCCGCACATAGAAAGATACATAATCTCACCAAGATCTTGAAGTTTGGATGGCGCGATAAAAGAGCAATTATAACCTGTTACGTTGGACTCCCTGGCAGCCGCGCCGGCGCTCCACATAAGCCTCATGGAAGGCATTGTTTTTAGATTTAAAATATATTCCCTTATTTCGCCATATTCCGATTCCTTAAGCTTGTCGCCGAGATTCTCTCTCATGAAGGCCATATATCTATCCACGGTCTCTATCCACGTCTCTCGCCTGCCTTCTTCCTCTATCCATTTGGAATATGACCGATAATAGATAAACTCAGCCAAGGAATTTTTAAAATATTTTTTGCTTTCTTGCGCGAGTTTATGCACCTTCTCCGGCACCACGTAACCTTTTTCTCTCAATTCGGCTTTTTTGCTTCTGTATAAAATATAAGCTTTGGATGTTTTAATATATTCACCGAGGATAAGTTCCTTTTCTACCGAATCTTGCACGCCTTCCACCGTGGGTACGAAATTTTTGTATTTTTTGGAAATTCTCACCAAATCGGCAAAGACTTTGTTGGCAATCATGCTCGCTTCTATTTCACTGCCTTCTCCTGAAGCCAACATCGCTTTATAAATGGCATTGGCGATTCTTCTTAAATCAAATTCCTCCAGATGACCGTCTCTTTTCTGTATTTTTTTAACAAATTCCGTGGCCTTTGACGCTATCGCGCTGGTTTTTATCATTTTTTAATTAAAACTAAAGCTTATAATACTATTCTTCACTGTCTTCTTATTTTAACCTAAAATAGGCAAAAACAGGCTATCAAAAGCTGTGGATAACTCAAAAAAAGCAATCACGAAAACAAAAAAACAAAACTGTCCAGCTTTTTAATTCTATCTCAAAACTCAGAACTGCAGGCTGCTTACCGGACAGGCAGGCTTAAAACGGTCCAACTTTTTTAATTTTCAATTTGTTTGATAATTGGTCATTGGAAATTGTTATTATGATATACTGTATTTGTCCTGGGCCTAGCTTGGCGCGGATCGCGGGTTGCCACCAGCGGTTCCGGGGGTTCGATTCCCCCTAGGTCCAGGATATTTTTGTTATCCACATACTTGCCAAACAAGCTATTGACAAAACTTTTCAATCCTTTATACTGTTTTGTATTAGGTGGCAATCCGCGGTCCCGCTCCAAGATGGATTCGCCGAAAAACATCTCTTCGGAGGTGTTTTTTGTTTTTAGCGGTCATTGATGGTTTATTATGTAAATATAGTCCAGAGGTCGTAAACAATCGCCGATATGAGTCCGACTAAGACGGCTCCTTCAAGCAGTGGATTGAATTTTATGGCATCTGTTCTTATCTCTTTTACCACATCGTTTTTATCTCCATTCTTAAGGGTTCTTACCATGCTATAACGCATGAAGATTATGAAAACTCCCAATACTCCCATGCCAACAGTACCCACGATACTCAAGATGGTTATAAGCTCGTTTATTCCAACTAAATACATGGCGATAGGCGGCAAGAAAGATATGAGCCATGATAGAGCAAATGGCGCTTTGTAATCAAAACGAAATATATTCTTCAGGCTAACCAATAAGGCAAGGTAGGAAGTAAAGACGGCGAAGAAACCTATGAGCGAGCCAATGGTGAGCGCTTTGGCGCCGAGCACTCTCGCCGCTCCGGATAAGGCATCCTCCGTTACCAAACTGCCGCTTGAGCCAAGAACGACAAAGATAAACAATAAATAAAAGATAGCGGACAGAAACAGGCTTATTGAAATCACTTTTTTGAATTTGGCAAGGGAAGTTTTTTCAAACAAATCCCTTACTTCCGGCAAAGCGGCAAATCCACTCAAGGAAAACAGCCATACTCCGTAAGGCAGAAACCAATCAGCATTATAGAGCCAGTCAGGCTGAGTTAGAAAATTATCAAGACTGATGTTTGGAGCGGCAATGTAGATAAAATAAAAAATAAAGCCGATCAATGGAGCCGTAAGATAAAAACTTATATTGCCTATTCTTTTTATGTTAAAAAGAGAAAGAAGCGCGCCCGCTCCAAAAAAAGCTATCGTTAAAAGCTGCTCCGTATAACCATTGAAGAAATCAAAAAAGTTGGTCAAAAATTTTCCACCCAGAAGCCCATAAACCAACATAGAGCCATAATATGAACCTATCGTGATGATAAGAGCGATAAACTTGGCTTTATTGCCAAGATAAATTTGGGCGTAACCGGTAAGACGACGAGCGCCTTTTGTGTAATAGGCCACCTCTCCGTACCATTTGTGAAGCAATAAAATGACAAGAAATCCTACCAGTAAATGAATAAGCCCCCAGAAAAGCCCTGCTTTGGCGAAAGCGTAAGGCAGGGCGAAAACGCCGGCACCGATGATAAGGCCGGTAAGTATTCCCACTCCCTTTAAATACAGCCCGAGCATTTATGAGTTTTTATTTTTTCTTCATCCACCGCTTTTAATATTTTTTCCACTAATTTTTTCGGATCAGATTCATAGATTATTTTTCCATTTCCGCGATGACCTTCTTCAATGATTTTTTTGATTATTTCGTCCGTTTCCCAATCTCCTTCCAGAACACCTATGGGTTTATCGTCTTCAAAAGCAACAGTAAATTCGTGCAAAGTACCGATTCTGCCGCATCCTATGATAATGGCATCGCTGGTTCTGGTAAGCAAAATATCTCTACCTGGGTAACCCTGACCGGTGTACATTATAAGATCCATATATTCAAGCGGCAGGGCGTATTTCTCCACATGCTCTTTTTCAGAATTAGCCGGAGAAACTCCTATGGAAATACCGCCTTCTTCTTTGGCGCCCATGGCCGCCCAGAGAGGAAAACCGGTGGTGGCTCCGGTGGTAAGCACTGCTCCTTGCGCGGCTATTTCTCTGCCGAGAGTTTTACCCACTTCCAAAGCGTCTATGCCGCAATGCCCCGTCTCAGCCGCGCCGGAGACGCATATTTTAATTTTAAGATGAGGATGCTTAACTTCGTTTTTTTGGTTATTTTCCATAATGTTATTATATAAGATTTAAAAATAAAAACCACTTGGAGGCCTCGCCTCCAAGTGGTTGTATTTGATGAAGCGAATGATTTTTTGCATAAAAGGTTAAAAATTAGACTGTTAATAATTTTGCTTGACATTGTTTTTCTCTCATATATGCTTAAGGTATTGTTATGAAAAAGCACGCCGAAGGGTTCCGTCCCTAGGGGTGCTTTTTCAATTTATCCTTTGCTTTGTCTAAATAATCCACTTTTGATTTAGCGTATTTACTCAAATAACCGATAAATAAAAAAGCTTTTGATACGCCGTATTTTTCTTTGAGATATATGCGGAAGCGTTTATAATCAAAATGCCAATTCAGCGATGTAACGCCTAAATACAAATTCTGACCATCTATAAACGCATAGTTATGTTCTTTTGCCATATCTCTTCTTCCGAAAAATCGCTATTTTAGTTGTGATGATTTCTTTATCTAACATAATTCTATTATATCAAACTCAGGCCAAATTGATACCCAATTTTTTCCTCAACCTCCAAGAATTGCCAAACCTTGCGTAAGCCGTCCATGAAGTGATGGGTGCGTTAAGTTTTTCCCGCGTCATTTTGTTTTGTCCGACCATTAATAAATATTTTTTCTGTGTCCTATTTTAAGAATGATAATTTTATCGCCGTTTATATCAAATAAAATCCGATAATCGCCTACTCTATAACGCCATTGTCCGAACTTGGAATCAGTTAATTTTTCAGAAAATTCCAGTGGCGCGCGTTGAGATATATAAAAATCAAGCTTGTTGCTTATCCTTTGCTGAATGATCTTTTCAAGTTTTAATAATTGGCGAAAGGCGCTTTCAGAAAAAATTATTTTCATAAGATTACGCCAGTTTCAATTTTTTCTTAACTTCATCAAAAGTCAAAACTTTCCCTTCATCGGCTTCTTTTCTTGCTTTTGATATTTTTGCGGGTAATATTTTTGATTCATGCATTTCAAGATCCTCTCTCATTTTCTCAAAGTCTTCCAACGATAAAATAACAAAAGGCTCCTTTCCTATTTTTTGAGGCTTTATTTTGTTTAATTTTTCAATCAAATTACAGCAAATCTTTCTGACTATCAATCTTTGTGGACTTTTTATAACTTTTAATTTAACCGAAGCCTACTTACCGGAGAAAGGAATTTTTGTTTTCCAAAAATCATCTTTCTCTAGATACAGCCACAAAATCAATTCGTATGTTTTTTCAAAAATTTTTAAATCTTTAAGCACATTAAAAATAGTTTTTTATAAAATTATTAGATTTTCAGATACCAAATTTCAGATTTCTACAGAACTACCGGGAACAGCGGAAACCGATGTACGTGTCCGCGTTGGAGGGGGCATCGCCCAAGTACAGCGCGAAAACCCCGCCACCCGCGCCACTGAGCCAGCGGCCGCCGCGGAGGAATCCGCGCTGGCCGGCGGAGGTACCTCCGTAATACTGGCCTATGCCATTGGCGGATGACCAAGAAGGATTTTGGGGACGGGCGTAATTAAGAGTTATATAATTAGTGATGGCGCTGAAATCCTGCCAAGCGTCCGTGGCAGACGCCGGTTTCTCCGCCGTCCCGTTCACATAGGCGTCCGTCCATTCAAAGACATTGCCGGCGATGTCCCAGATGACATTGCCGTTGGAGAGGATATGAGTGCGGAGCTGGGCTTTGTTGGCGGCGCCGGAAGAATAGCCGGTGGTCGCCCAGGCTTGGCTGGTGCCATAAAAACCTTTGTCGGTATCATCTCCTCCGTAAGAGCCGTCGCCTTGGATTTCGCAGGAGGAGGCGGAGTAAGCGTTGGCGGCGTTTTCCATCGTGGCGGAAAGGTTGCAGCCGGAGACGACGGGGTCGGAAGCGGAAGTGGCGGCGAGAGCGGAAGCGGGAGCGTTGTCGGAGTGCCCGGTGGCGAGCTGAAGTCCGGCGTCATCGTCCATATCGTTTATCGGCGTTTGGGCGATGTTTTCGGCAATGGTCATCCATTCCGATTCGGAGATGAGGTGGTAGCCAAGTCCTATGGCTTCGCATTTTGTTATAGAGGTAGGCTGGTCTATAGAGACATACGGACCGCCGGTGGCGGTGGAGACGGCGTTGCCCGAACCGTCGTTTTTGGCTTCGTATTTCATAACGCAGAAGCCGGGCAGAGTGCCGAATTTGGCGGAGCCGGGCACCCAAATGTAGCCGGTGGCGCAGGTGCGGTTGTAACTTCCGCCGATTTCTATGTTGTTTTCCACAGTGAGATTGCCGTTGCCGGAATTGAGGGCGGTGGTCTGGCAAGCGTCTCCGGCGCAGACTTTGAGATTGTCGTCGGGTATGGTGATAGTGGAACCGGACGGAGTGAAGGTGAGATTACCGGAAGCGTCCACTGTCAATTGAGTGTAGTTGGTGTCCGCTTGAGCGATAGTCATCTGCGCTCCGGACGAACCCTTGAGAGAAAGGAGCGACCAAGGCGAAGTGGTGCCGATACCAATATTGCCAGATGTTTTAATAATAAACTCTGGCGCTGCTGGATTGACTACTTGAGCAATTATAAAATCATCTACAAGTGCCCCCGCATTATCCATCCCAAGCCACCATTTTCTAGAAGCTGTATCAAAAAATTCAAGTCTCATTGCCCTACCATATTGACTATGAGCTGAAAATTTAATTTCTGAACCTCCCGATTTAAGTAAAAGACCAGCCTCATTAGCCCTCACTATTTGGAAGGCATTACTCGGCGTCGTCGTCCCCACCCCCACATTCCCATTCTGCAAGACAGTGAGTCCCGATGAGCCGGCAACAGACATACCGCCAGCAAAAGTAGAGGTGGCGGTGGTGCTAGTGGCGGTGAAGTAAGAGGAGACTGTTTCCCCCACTATGCTGAGTTTGGCGTAAGGCGAAGTGGTGCCGATGCCGACGTTGCCGGTGGTGTCTATAGCTAAGCGCACATTTGTTCCTATTGTTGGCCCCGCTTGCAAAAAAAGCTTGCCGCTGCTGCTCTGATATCCCATGGTATAATCATTGCTATTCCCAAATCCAAGTAGCTTGTTACTGTTGATATTTAAAAAACTACCCAGTAGATATGTTTCTCTATTGAGATTAATTTGCGCTGTGGAGTCGATGGAAAACTCGCCTGCTGCTCCAACATAAATATTTCCGTATTGCGTTGATTTATCATCATACCCATATATTCTCAAACCCTTGTAATCTGCATCTTGTGCGATAGTTAACATCGCCCCCGAATTTGGTACCCCACCTATACCTACGTCGCCATTCTGCAAAACCGTTAATCCCGCTGTCCCAGCGACAGACATTCCGCCGGCAAAGGTGGATGTCGCTGTCGTGCTAGTGGCGGTTCGCCGACTACCGATAATTTGGCGTAAGGGGAAGTGGTGCCGATACCGATGTTGCCGGCGGATAATGTTGTCCCTGTGCCGGTGATGCCGGTGCCGAAAATTAAGTTGCCGATGTTGAGCTGGCCGGAAGCGGTGGAGGAAGGCAAGCCGATGTTGTTGCCGATGAGGATGTTCTGGGAACCGGTGGTGAGGTTGTTCACGCCCGTGCTGGAAGTGGCGGTGCCAAGTATTATGTTGTTAGAACCGGTAGTAACGCCATACCCGGCTCGATAGCCCAGCAGGGTGTTGTAGTCGGAAGCGTTGCCGGCGGAGTAGCCAGATTGATAGCCGAGGTAAACTCCGCCTTGGTTGGAGTAGATGGATGGGCCAAAAGCAGTTCTGTAGCCTATGGCGGTGGTAGAGGTGGCAGAACTATTGTTATATAGAACAGCGTCTCCAACTGCGGCGTTATAAGAACCCGTGGTATTTCTTTCAAGAGTGCTAAGACCTAAACCGGTATTTCTTTCGGCTGTGGTTTGGCTCATCATGGCACCGTCTCCAACTGCGGTGTTATAGGTTCCTGTGGTATTAGAATAAAGAGCCATATGCCCAAAGGCGACATTGACCGCTCCTGTGGTATTAGAATAAAGAGCACTATGCCCAAAGGCGTCATTGACATTTCCTGTGGTATTAGAATAAAGAGCACCGGCACCAACCGCAGTATTTTGATTACCTCTGGTGTTGTTTTTAAGCGCTTTATACCCCACCGCCGTGCTGGAACCTACATTTGAAATAGTTCCGTCTCCCAAAAGAGCTTGGTAACCAAGAGCGGTGTTGTAGTCGGTAGAAGTAGCATTTCCCAAAGCTTGATAACCTACTCCCGTGTTGCCAAGTCCTCCGTTAGCATCAATGTTTGTCGCTGATTGATACCCTATCGTCAAGTTGCCAGCGTCTGTAGTGGAAGAAGTCAAGAACCTCTGACCATTTTGGAACCAGTTGGAAGTTGAGCCGATGTTGATATCCCCCGCAAAAGTAGATGTGGCGGTGGTGGATGTGGCGGTGAAGTAAGCGACTGTGGGCGAAGTGGAGGCGGAAAGTGTTGTGCCGTCCGAATGAAGCCAGCCTTGACCGAAGGAAGTTTGGCCGGTGCCGCCTCTGGCGACAGTCAATGTGCCGGTAGTATCGGTAATGGCTCGATTGGTGATTTGAGTAAGGTTGGTCAGAGTGATGGTATCGTCTATATAAGTGTCGCCGATTAAGCTGCCATTCCAAGTTCCCGACGATACCGTGCCCAAGTAGGAATTGCCGGAAATGGTGAGAGCGGTGGAGGAGGCGTAGAGGAAAGTGGAAGCGGTGGTGGTGGAGGTGGCAGTGAAATAAGAAGAAACGGTTTCGCCGACCACTGACAATTTGGCGTAAGGCGAAGTCGTCCCTATGCCTACGTTGCCTCCGCCTGGGTTCAACACCAAATTACCATATTGAGTATTGCCCACCATGAAAGGTTGAATCTGGAAATATGTAGAACCCGATGTAGCACCCAGCCCCATATACATGCCACTGCCAGCAGAACCACCAACATAATCATTATTCCATATCTGAAAAGCTGTATTTACTCCCGACGGATTTTTTACTGTTAACGGAGAACCCGGCGCCGTCGTCCCAATCCCGACATTGCCGAGTTCATCTATTCTCATTCTCTCGGTAGTAACGCCGCTTGATGCGGAGGTATAAAAAGCAAGTTGCCCTTTTCTATCATTAATAGTGGCATTAGCCTTAAGACCCTTAATCGCGGCATACTGTTCATACGCGCCTGTATCATACTCACCAGCAAAACTTATCCCCGCTCCAACACCAGCAGCATAAGCGGTTGTATCATAAAGCACAATGTTAAGATCATCTGCTGACGTTGCCGCATAATCTACTCTTTCTGCTCCAACTACGTGTAACTTCTTCCCTGGTGCCGTTGTCCCGATACCAACGTTGCCGGTATTGTCTATGGCCAATCTAACATTTGTTCCTAATATCGCTCCATCTTGAATAAACAACTTATCGCTGCTGCTCTGATATCCAACGCTATAATCATTACCATTTCCAAATCCAATTTGATTGTTATTTTGAATATTAATAAAGCTGCCAAACAAATATACTTCTTCTAGAATATTAATTTGATTCGTGGAATCAATGTTTAATTCTCCTGTTGTTCCAATATTTATATCTCCGTATTTCCCTGATTGATCATCATATCCATAAATTCTCAAACCATTGCTATCTGCGCTTTGCGCAATGCTTAATTTCGTAGCCGGCGTCGTCGTCCCGATGCCGACGTTGCCCGAACTGTTCCAGATTCCGCTTCCGGGAAAGTAGGCGTTGCCTGTAACGGTTAAGCCTGTGGTGGTGGCGTTGGTTAAACCTAAGAGAGTAGTTAAATTCGGCAAAGTTGTTGTGGCGGACAATCTTGTGTCAAACCTGTTGTTGGTCCAGAAAAGATTAGAACCTTCGGTGAGGTCGGTGGTGTTGATGCCTAATGTTGAAGTGGCGACAAGAGCGTAGCCGGAACCTGTTCCTCTCAAGATTTGGCCGAAGGACGGAGCAACGGTCAAACCTGTGCCACCGTACTCATAACCGACGGAAGTGGTGGCGGAGACCAAACCATTGTTGGCTTGAAGCGGTCCGTTAAGCGAGCCGAGGTAAGCGGAACCGGAAACGGTCAGAGCGGTGGTACTCGCGTAAGGGAAAGTGGAAGCGGTGGAAGTGGTGGCGGTGAAGTAAGAGGAAACTGTCTCTCCTACTACCGACAGTTTAGCGTAAGGCGTCGTCGTCCCGATGCCGACGTTGCCTGTGTGTTTTATGCTCAACAATTCACTCGACATGCCATCGTTGTTTATGTAAAAGCCGATGCGTGGGTTAAGAACCGCTGGCGTTGCTTGAGTATTAGTCAATCTCATATAACCGCCATAGCTGCCACTTCCAGGAGTAGGTGATAACAAAATTTGAACAGCGTCGTTAACTTGCCTTGAGTAGTTATTTGCAACAATCAAGCCTGTTGTTGCACCAGAGCTATCAGCCGCACCAGTTTGCAATTCCAATTTCGCCCCCGGATTAGTCGTCCCGATGCCGACGTTGCCCGTGCTCGTATCCACATATAACTGATTGGTATTCACCGCCAAATCGCCCGCCCCCGAAAGATTAACATTCAAGTTTTGACCGGCTGTTGGCGTGAGAGCAAGCGAACCGCCCGCTCCAGTTCCAGCCAAAGTCAGACCGCCAGTGGAACCGACTGTTCCAGACCAATAGTTTGAAGCATCATAACCAAGACGCAGTTGTTCCGTAGTGGAGAGTGTGTGCAATTTCGCTCCCGGCGTCGTCGTCCCGATGCCGACGTTATCACTAGGAAAATTAACACTGTTACCCCCGGACGCACGAATATTCAAGTTTCCAGTTAAAGAATCAATTAGTGATGCACCATCGGTATAGATATAAAACTCAAGAGCATTTTCGCCTGTTGAACTTCTTCTAATTTCCATATTACCATTTAAATATATATTGCCATTAACATCTAATTTTGCTCCCGGCGTCGTCGTCCCTATCCCTACATTACCTGAACTGTTCCAGATTCCGCTTCCGGGAAAGTAGGCGTTGCCTGTAACGGTTAAGCCTGTGGTGGTGGCGTTGGTTAAACCTAAAAGGGTAGTTAAATTCGGCAAAGTTGTTGTCGCAGATAATCTGTTGTCAAAAAGAGTGTTGCTCCAGTATTTGTTGGTGGAGCCTTGAGCCAGAGCGTCGGTGGTGGTGCCGGCCATGTCTGAGGAGAAAAGAAGCGTGGAATAATATTTGTTTGATGAACCTTCGGTGAGAGCATCCGTGTTAGTGGCGGAGAAGAAGGTGTAGAAAGGATTGCCGAAGTTGGTGAGATTGTTGGCATTGGAATAGTAACTGCCTTCTTGACCGTCCAAGGTGCCAGTCCAATCGCCGGATTTGGTGAGGTAAGCGTCGCCGATGGCGGTGCCGTTCCAAACGCCGCCGATGATGGTGCCGAGATTAGAGTTGGTGGTGACTCTTAAATATGGGAAGGTGGAGGTGGCGGTGGTGCTAGTGGCAATGTTGGACCAAGAACCGGCGGAGTTTTTGACTTGCATGGTGCCACTATTGTCCCTGAAGCCGTAACCGTCGGAACCTTCAGTTGTGCCGAAGTTTAAGTAAGCAGAAGCGGTTTGAAGAATGTTGGCGGTGTTTAGCGTGCCGGTCATTGTGCCGCCGGAGAGGGGCAGGTAGTTGGAAGCGGTGATGTCGTTGGGAATGTCCGTGTCGGTTAAGCCGATTACGCCACTAACGGTACTCCAATATTGCTTTGATTCGGCGGTGACTTGACTAACTGCCCATGTCCAGCGTTTCGTCTATTTTGATTTGTTTTACAAATTCCGGCACGTGGCTCACCAGAATCATAGCTCCGTCGTATCTGTTTAAAGCCGCGGCGATTATGGGAATGTGCCTGAAGTTTATATGATTGGTCGGCTCGTCAAGAATAAGCAAACCCGGCTTCAAGAGCGCGAGCTGAGCGAAAGCCACCAGCCCTTTTTGCCCCTCCGAGAGCGCGCCTATTTTCGTATAAATAATATCTTGCCCAATAAGAAAGCCTGAAGCGGTGGCGCGCAGCGCCTCTTCATCCTGTTTAGCCATCACCGAAGCGAGAGCGTCATGCACCGTATCCTCAAAATTGAGAGTGGAGAAATTTTGTCTGTAATAACCCACTCTTACGCTCTCCGCTATTTCCACTCCCTTTGCCTTGCCGGTGGCAATAGCCTCAAGCAAAGTGCTTTTGCCTATGCCGTTTGGTCCTTCAAGTAAGAGATGTTGTCCCTTTTTCAAAGATATTTTTACTTTCTTGTCCACCGGTTTGTGATTTTTGATTACGGAAACGGAAGAAATATTTAAAATCTCGCCGGCAATATCCGCTTGAGACAGAATAGCGAAAGAACGAATGGTTTTATCTTCTTTGCGCACATCCACTTTTGCCTCCTCCATTTCCTCAGCTTTCTCTCTCATCCTTTTGGCTACCATTCTCATTTGTCCGCCCTTCTTGGCGAAGAAGTTCGCTTTCTCTTTTTTAGCCTGTATCTCTTTGGCAAATTGGGCGTTCTTTCTATTTTCTCTCTCAATCCTCGCCACGATATCCTTCACCACATCGTTATAATTACCATCGTACTGTTCCACTTTACGAGTATGTATATCCAAATACAAAACACCGTGAGTAAAAGCGTTTAAGAACTCGGCGTCGTGAGAGATTACAATCACCGTCTTTTTATATTCAATAAGAAATTTCGTAAGATGAGCGATACCTTCTTTGTCTAAATTATTCGTAGGTTCATCCAAGAGTAAAATATCCGGATTCTGAATGAGAGCGGAAGCCAAGAGTAATCTGGCCTGTTGACCGCCGGAGAATGATTTTATAATCCTGTCTTTCGGCGCGTCCAAATTTACAGCCTCAAGTGCTTTGTCTATGCGCGGATCAATATCATAAACTTTCTCCGCGAAACATTTTTCAAAAAATTCTCTCACAGTAAGCTCCATCTGATCTCTGGGGATCACTTGCCTGGCAATAGCCATGGACGCTTTTTGACTTATATGAATATTGCCCTCTTCGGGTTTGTGCGCGCCGGTGATAAGGCCGAAGATAGTACTCTTGCCGGCGCCGTTTTGCCCCATGAGAGTCACCTTCGCTCCGCGACGCACGGTAAAATCAGCCTCATTTAATATGGGCTTATTGTGGCCGTAATCAAACGAAACCACGTCAAATCTGATTATTACTTCTCCTTTTGCCATGTTGCAATTTAAAATTTAAAAAATAAACGCGCCGTATCAAGCGCCTATAAAACAGCATACAACATTTTTTTGTTTACAGCCAGCCAAAGTCGCGCGCCTGCCGAGGCAAAAACATTTTTTAAACTCTTTCTCGTTCTTTATATTTATCAATCTCGTCTCTTATTTCCGTTCTAAGTATCTCTTCCAGAATATCCTCCAAAGAAATTACGCCGGTCATATTCCCTTTTTTGTCATTTACCACAAAAAGATGATGATGTGTTTGCAGGAAAGTGTTTAGCACCGCGTCTAGATTTTTGCTTTCATTGACGAAGAAAACTTTTTTATTGGCGACTTGGCCAACGGTTTTGCCCAAGTTCTTTTTGCCCAGCAATTGGTCTATATACAAAATACCCACAATATTATCTTGCCCTCCTTTATACACCGGAAGACGAGAATGACTAACCGATTCTAAAAAATCTTCGTCTATTTTTTTAGAAGCCTCAAGCATTTTGACGAATTTCTTCGGAGTCATAACTTCTCTCACTCGCTTGTCGGAAAAAGTTAAAGCGCCCTTTATTATTCTTTCTTCATCAGCATCCACATCGCTGGCTTCCATATCTTCATGCTCTTCTATGATCTTTATCAATTCTCTTTTGGAGTAAACATTTGTTATTTCTTCTCCTAAAGTTTTATTGAGTAACCACGCAATCGGAAAGGCCACCGGATAAATGATAATAATTAAAATTTTTACAATCCATACGGTTCTCGCGCCCACGGAAAGAGCAAAGCGAGAGAAAATGGCCTGTGGAGCAATCTCTCCCAACATAGCAATGAGTCCGGTAGCAATAATACTGGCGAAAACACCGGAAGCAATGGATCCGAGAAAAACAGCCAACGTGGAGTTTACGGCCACATTGCCTATAAGCAATGTGGTGAGGAGCAAATTGCCTTTCTCTCTCACCGGATAAATTTTGGCGGCATTTTTATTGCCCAAAGAAATTTTCCTCTTAAGCTCGGCGGAATTAAGACTCATAAGCCCCAGCGTCAAGCCGGAAAAAAGAGCGGAAAACGCAAGGAGAAAAACAATGATTATGTATTTAATCATAAATTAATAACGTTAATTTAATTTTTGAGACCCAGCCTCAGTATGACTGGCTTCAACGCATAAATCAGGATCTTCCATATGTTTTAGTATTTTAATACAAGGACGGACCTTCGTAAAGATTTATGATTATTTGAATAAAATAGGAATCTCAAGCGCGTCGGCGCGCTCAGCTAGTCCGGACGGATTGGCTTTCTGGAAGATTAATGCTCCGCGCTTGCTGAAATCCGCCTCATTGCTTGGGTTCTCAAACTCAATTGTTCCTTCAAACGGCACGAATTCTTCTGTCATCCATGTTGCATCTGGATCGTTAGGATTAAGGAGCGCGCTAGCGAAACTTTCAGCAATAATTCTGCCATCCCAATCAACAAGCGTTAGTTGGAAATTAGCCTCAAAAAACCACGCGCCGCGCGCTTCGCCCCAAACTGTAAGCGGCGAGGCAATAACAGAAAATGGTCGCGGTGAATACACTTTGACGAGATCACTCTTAGAAAGAATGTGATCGGCGATATCAGACGGAATATCAATCTTATCTATAATCGCAATAACTTCCTCTCCTGTTTCTTCCGGCGGAGAAAAATCATCTTGCGCATTTTTCAGGCTTTTTATAAAGCAGGGAACACCCAGCGCAAAGCCGATAACAACAACCGCTCCGATGATCCCAATGATAATGTTTGATTTTGTCATGGTTATTGTCTATTATACCATGCTTCAAATATTGCTCAAGTTTACCTCATGTTTTCCAAGTATTGCCGCGCCTTGAACTTATAGCCCGTCGCGTCGCTTTGCGACGCTCAGCATTTTGGCGAAAACGGCGATTCTATTTTTTGGCTGTGTCTCCTGAACAAAATCCGAACTTTTTTCCAAAACAATCCGAGCGAGGACTAATCTGCGCGCCTCGTCCGCTCCCTTCGGTCGCGGGAGCAAATCCCCGCCGTTTTTAGGAAATATTATAAAACGGCGGGGATTTGTGCCCTTGAAAAGATGGCGTTAAACCAGATTTTTTGCTAAAATGGTTTATAAAGACCATGAAATTATCGGATTCACAAAATTATATCAATAACCAACAACTTGTTCACAAGTTGTTTGAATTTGTTGACTTTGAATCAACTAAAACTATTCTCGAAATTGGTCCAGGGAAGGGCATTATTAGCGATGCTCTCATTAAGCAAAATAAAAATGTTATTGCGATTGAGGCCGATCAGAAATTCTTTTCTGAATTACAAAAAAAATATGCGAATATACCAAATCTTTCGCTTATTCATGCTGATTTTTTAGCATATAAAATGCCAAATGAGCCGTTTATTATTGTCTCAAACATTCCATTTAACATCACGGCAAGTATCATCAGAAAAATCACAGATGAACAATCAAAGTTACAGGTTGCCTATCTCATTATGCAAAAAGATGCTGCTATTAAATTTCTTGGGGCGCCATATGCACATTCGCCCCTCTTATCACATATCCTAAACATCAATTTTGAAATAAAGTTACTTATGGATATTGATAAGTCAAACTATAGTCCTCGACCAAAATTTGATACAGCTTTTGTATCCATTAAAAAAAGAGAGGAGCCTGTTTTTGATAAAGAAAAATCAGCGCAGTTTAAAGATTTTCTAGTTTATATTTTTGAGCGACGGAAACCCTTTATTAAGGATGCTCTCAAAAGCGTAATGAGTAATCTGCAGGTCAAAATTATTTTGAATAATATTCACATTCCCGAAGATAAAGAAATCAAGAAGATATTATTTATAAACTGGGTTCACATATTTGAAACTTTTGTTAGTCATGCTCCTTTAAAATCTAAATCAAAAATATATGGTTCTTATAAAAAATTGCTTGTAGAGCAATCTCAACTACAAAAGATAAACCGAACTAGAAAAGATGTCTAGACTAATAATTTCTTAACCAACTCAAATACTTTTTCAGGGTTGATATTATCGCCGTATTGGGTAATTGCCGGACATGGATCATAATAATGAAAACAGTTTCCGCAGTGTATTTTGCGTGCAGGACACTTTTCCATAAAAATGTTGGTGCAGTATAAAAAGTTTGTTTTATTGTAAGGTGCCCAAATGTTGTGGTCAGTACTTGTATATAGACCAATTGTGGGAGTTCCAGTCGCAGAACAAATATGTAAAAGGCCAGTATCATTTGAGATAAAACATTTTAACTTTCCCAACATAATCGCAATACGGCTAAGTTCTTGGTGGTTGATCATTTCGCATCTGCTCGATCCAATACTTTTTTGTACCTCTATTGCCTTATCAGTTTCCTCTTGTGACAAGCCATGAAATAATATTATTTTTTGATCATAATTTTTCAATAGTTTTTGCGCTAATTCAATCCACTTATGTGTTGACCAACGCTTATTTTTTTGACTAGCGGCCATACCAAAACCAATCCCACTTTTTTCTCCACCATGAATATAGAGCCATTGAGATTCGTAATGAGAAATATCAACACCTTGTTGCTCAAACATTTTTAGAAGATCACAAGTCAGATTTTCTTGTTTTTCTCTATTTTCAATAACATCAAAATCTAAATCCCAAAAAGCAACATCATGATCCTGTTTTAGAAATTTCTTAAATTCGTAATAACCGATATCATACTTTGGACCCTCATTACGCAAATTAACAATCAAATCAATCTGATTTCGACTTACAAAATCTACAATCTTATCCCAGTCTTCTCTATTAAACCGTCTCCACGCAATTGGACTCAATCCCGCTAAATTCCTCAATTCAGCTTTTTCAATAAACCATTTGTCTGAAAGAATTTTATTTTCACTATGAAAATATTTCGTCGTTGAATAACTTTTCTCAAAACATTTAAGTAAGGGAGCGATGACTATCCCATTTCCAATCCCAGTAAAATTTATAAACCACGCGCGTTTGTAAGTTGCCATAATAATCAGATGCTAAAATAGTATTTTGCGTATAGATCAGCCGATACTTTGAAAGAAACCTCTTTTTCTATATACGCGCGTGGTTCATAAGAATCAAGATTGGTCCAAAATCTCTCAAATATTTCTGGAAAATCTGAAATCATTTTAAATTTTTCCCCACATTCTTTTGAAAAATTTGGCACTGACGTTGCCGGGATAGGATTTTCAGAGAATGCTGGCCAAACAGGATCAGTCCACCACCCGTGATCCCATGCAATGATAGGCACATTTGAAGCGAGGGCTTCTTGATAAGCAATCCCTTGAGTTTCATGTTCGCAGAGAAAAACCATCGATTTGCTCTTTCCTAATAAATCTTTATAAACTTCATGTGTAATATTTCCGTATGGTAGTACAAAATATGACAGACCTTTTTTATCCAAATATGCTTTGATCGGATCAAGAAATAATGGAACAGTTTTTTCTCTTTCCCAGCGAACTTTATCATAAATAAGTACATCAATAGATTTTTGATTATTTTTTGTATCTCCCCACTCATCTGTTGAGATTCCCGCATACCATAAAACACATGTATTGCCATACACTTTTTCAAAAACATCTTTAAGCCAATTGCATGTCAGTAAGTAATATTTAAATCTCGGGTCTTTCATTAAGTGTGGATTTTGAGATGGATTATCGTACATGCTCGGACCTAAAATCGCTGGATTAGGTAATGGCCATTTTGGGATACAATTTGGTGTACCCACAATCCCAATGGGATAAGTTGGATTAGCCAAAGCTAGTTTATAATCGTTTTCATGAACACGATATCCATTCTCTCTTAAAGCATGAACTAAAAGGGTATACCACGCATAAAAACCAGAGATACTTCTTTTTGAATATGTCTCAACATAATCCCATTTGTGCTTTTCATAGAAAAGCAATATATCTTTTCCTCGTTCAAGATTTATCATATATTTTTATCTTTAGGATGAATAAGTGCTTCGCGTGGATCGGTAAATTTTACACGCTCTGATGAGTGGTGGGGCGTTTCTTTGTAAGGTGGTAAGCTGTCCCAATCAACCAACGAAATGGCTGATTTGACATCATTCGGCAACTCGAAAGGCAACGGTCTAAGATACGACAACACATCCTCTTTCCTCGGTCTTTCCGGTAGAAAATAAATTGAGTAGTTAGGGAGTGTGCTTTTATAGTGATATTTAAGATGAAAATGGTAAGGACCATGGAAACAGATCGTATTTTTTGTTGGTTCAAGAATTGGATGACTGCCGTCCTCAAAAAGAGGGACGAAATGTCTACCTTTTTTAATAATACGGGTATGTGGATCAATCATATCCACACCATTAATTTTTGTTTCCCAAAAGTGAATATATTGTTTTTCGTCATAAAGATGCCATATTGAAAACGCTATCCCGTCCGTATTATGATTCTTGAAAGAATCGATTATTTTTGAACGAAGTGATGAAGAAAATAATTCATCGGCATCTGCAATCACCAAAATATCAACACTAAGCTCTTCGAAAGCTCGGTCAATAACATAATTTCGTGTCTCAAGTTCTCCTCTCTTAAAAGCCACGTCCTTATTTTTTGAGTACTCAACCTTAATTGGTATTTCAGATTGAGATTGTGCCACCTCAACACTTCCATCGGTAGAATGATCATCGTATATAAATATTCCGTCTGTCCATTGAAGTGATTGCACACAAGCCCCAATAAAAGGGGCCATATTATGTACCATAATGCACGCACCAATTTTTAAATCATTATTATTCATATTCACTAATCACTGATTCAACACCTGCAACGGATGTCTTGTTTTCAAGATAGCCACGCAGTACAACCAAACGCTGAGTATCTTTCTCATATAGTTGCGTCCTTTCAAATGATACGAAGTCGTCTTTTGTCCATACCGATATATGAGCCTCTGAATGATACCCGTCAACAGAGTTTTGAAGATAATGGTGGGGAAACTCGAGAATAATCCAACGACACCTGTAGATCAAAAAATTGAGTAGATCAATACCGTCTGATTTTTTCAGATGCTCAATAATGTCACCGATCATAATGACATCAAAGTTTGAGTCGTAATATTTTGGGTTGATTAAATCTGTGACAGAAATGTTCCAGACCTCATCATAGATTGAGAGAAGTCTAAATTTCTTTATGTAGTCTTTTTCAATCTCAATAGCTGTTAATTTTGTGGACGGACTGATCTTTTTTGCTAATTCACCGTATTTTCCAGCACCGGTACCAAGATCAAGAAGGGTCTGTGGTTTTAACAATCGAATGATTTCTTCTATGGATTTATCAAAAACAAAGCTTGAGTATGGCATATTGGTTTACGATCTATTTTTAGAAATGTGTTGTATCACAAAATCAATAGCTTTCTGAATATTTTCATCAGAGTACTCCTCAAGGTGAACAAAGTTGTGAACTTTTATCTTTTCAGTATGAATTAATTCGTGCTTACCAAGAAGCACCAAAGGTCTACCAATATCAAGAATTAAACCAATTTCACACATCGTTCCAAAACGCCCATCAAATGCAATAACTGCATCAGATGACCAAGCGAGAACATTCATAAAAGCGAGATCAAGTGATGTTGGAATTACATAATCAACATACCTATTTGCATCCCCTTTTTTGTTACTTTTAGTGATGGCTATTGTTGTGCCATTACAATGTTTTGCTCCTTTACAAATTGCTTCCATAATCCCATCCTCGCCACCACAAGCAATAGTAATACCAAGTTTCGCTAATTGTTCTCCGGTCTTTTCTGCCAGAGACAATGCCTGTTGGTTTGTATTATGAGAATGACCACCAATGATACCTACAATCGTTTTGTGAGAATCTATTTCCATATTTTTATTTGATGAAATAATTAATGTCTTTTTTATAAATCTTTGCGAACTCCTTGAGTTGCGTAATATCAAGTCGTCTTTGCCCAGCTTCAATCTTTGATATGTGAGGTTGAGTTCTGCCAAGTAGCCTTGCTACATCAACTTGATCCAAGCCAGACTCAATACGAGCTTTCTTCAGCTGCTCTATCATATATTTATGATCTTTTGAAAAAATCGCCTTTGTCATGTATTTGCATTATAGTATTCCGTTGTGTTATATTCCAAGTTGTTATATGATGTATTTAGTAGCGGCGAAGCAAAACCAAAAATTTCCTTTCCATTTTTTCTTGCAGAAGCGTCCCACGCTTCCTCACCCCCCACACCCCCCGCCGAGGAAAATAAGAAAGGTAAGGAAAATTTTTGGTTTTTGCTCCCGCGACCGCAGAGAGCGGACGAGGCGCACAGATTAGTCGTCAGTCGGATTAGTTTGGTAAAAAGTTCGGATTTTGTTTAGGAGACACAGCCAAAAAGTAGAATTCTGAAATTTGGCTGGGGGACAGGGACTCGAACCCCGATTAATGGCTTCAAAGGCCACTGTCCTACCATTAGACGATCCCCCAATCACTTGCTTAGACTAACACATTAAACCGATTTTGGCTACGAAGCTGGTTTGATTTAATTACTTCACTATATCCAAAAAAGCAAGCTCAAGCGCCGTTTGAGGCAAATACGAAGTATTTTTGGTTCCGAGAGCGGGAAGAAGAATTTTTAAAATATTTTCCAGCTGACCTTTATCAGCGGCAGTACTTCCCTTTTCTACAAACTTAAACTCTTTATCGCTATGGGTGTCCTCAATTTGCTTCCTCATATTTGGCGCGAATTTAAGCAAAAGCATGGAGCGAATATCTCTTAAAACAAGCTTAAGAAAAACATTCATATCAATATTGCCGTTTACAGCCTCGCTTATCGCCTCAAGACCTTCCTCCGCCTTCTTCTCCATTATGGCGATGATAAATTTTTCCACCAACTCTCTCGGCGGCACGGAGAGAAAAAGCCTTACCGCTTCACCGGCAATCTTTCCTTCCCCGCCTTGAGCGGAAAGAATCTGATCCAAAGTACCCTGCGCGTCGCGGAAAGAACCATCTGCCATAAGAGCTATTAAACCGGCTGTTTCTTCGTCTATCTCAAAACCTTCTTTTACGGCGATACTTAGCATCGCTTTGCGAAGCACATTTTCCGATATTTTGCGGAAGGTAAAATTTTGACATCTGGAAATAATCGTTTCCGGCACCTTATCAAGCTCCGTGGTAGCAAGAATAAAAATCACATGCGAAGGCGGTTCCTCAAGAGTTTTAAGGAGAGCGTTAAAGGCTTCTTTGGTGAGCATGTGCACCTCGTCTATTATATAGACCTTAACACTTCCGCCAAGAGGAGAAAATCTTACTCCTTCTCTTAGAGCGCGAATCTCATCTATGCCTCTGGAGGAAGCGGCATCTATCTCAAGCAAATCCATCTCCACGCAGCCGGCTTCTCTGGCCAGTATTCTCGCCACGCTCGTTTTGCCCGTGCCTCTTGGACCGGCAAAGAGGTAAGCATGTGCCACCCTACCCGAATTGACGGCGTTCTTAAGCACCTCCACTATATGCTCTTGCCCTAAAACATCTTTGAAGTTTAACGGGCGATATTTGCGATATAAAACTATTTTGCTCATTTTGTAATTTTCCACGGAAATGGTTTATCCGCCGGCAAGCCGAAACCCGATGCCGCCTTATGTCCGCCTCCGCCATATTTAGCCGCAATCTTGGATACGTCTATTTTGCCGCTTTTATCCGCTCTTATGGAGACGTGAGTTTGTCCTTTTCGCTGATTCCAGATTATGGCTACTTCAGCGCCGGCCTCCACTAAAGCGTTGCCTATCTCGGAAGCAAGGAAAGAAGAATTTGATATCAAGACATCATGCCCTTCAAACACGCCCTTGTCTGCCCTGCTAACGGCTCTCTTTACCATGGATTCCTTATGAGCCAAAGCATACTTGCCCATCTCTATGTATTTTTTTCTTTTCGCGGGATTCTCAAAGTCTTTAATAATCTTATCCCAAATCTTAAAATCAAAATCATAAAGATCCAACATGGCGTTCACTTCTTTTGTAAACGGCAACTTAAATTTCCACAAGTCCTGATCTTCTATATTTGCCAACATTTTAGGCATTGTCTTTTTCGGATGGAAATATTGCCAGGCAAGTGTCGCGCCGGAATGATTGATGTCGTAATAATGCTCAGGAACAGACTTGGTGATATTCTCGTTAGTAACATGATGATCTATAATCACCACCTTTTCGTTGTTTCCGACAATCTTATCCATCACTTCTTGAGAATTATAACAAAAATCCAGAAAATATATTTCTTTCTTGCCGCTTATCTTCATTGGCTCAAGAGAGTGTCCAAGCGGCGCGTACGCCGCCTTATCTTTAAACTTCTTCCAAGCCGCGTAAGCGGCACCGAAGCCGTCAAAACAATCTTTATGATAAAAAATCACTATGTCATGATGTCGCATTGCGTTCATTGTAGCATAAAACTTTTATCCCCCACACCTATCACCGAAAAATTAAAAAGGTAAGGATATTTTCTTTGTTTTGGTTCGCCACTTCGCAATCCACAAATAATATCCAGTACAATATTCATTAGGTGAAAATAATATTATTGGAGCAGTAAGTCCAGTTTACTCAAAAGTAACGTATTATCTTCGTCACTCCGGATCGAAAAGCGCAACCACGTTTCATCAAGGTCTGTGAGCTCGTGACCTCCTCTAATCATACAACCTTCCTTTCGTAGGGTGTCTTTAATATATCTGCTATTTTGATTGGTAAGTATTTTTGCCAAAATAAAGCATCCGTCTGGCTTATAGCACCGCAGTCGCCCTTTTAGTATGCGAGATAATTTATTAAAAAACACAACTCCCTCCGTTCTATAAAATTTTCTACTATTATGAATAAACTCAGTATCGTTAAGCGTGTTATTTAATAGTATCTCTGTCAACGGATTTACTGAGTAGGGTATATGGAACTTTTCTGTATATTTTTTTACAGTATCTCGATCGGAAACAATTACTCCAAATCGTATTCCTGGAATAGAGAAGAACTTGGAAAATGAAAGTACAACATGAAGATTATCGTACCGTGCTGCTTCTTTGGTAAGACTCTGATTAGTAAAGTCTTCCCTAAATAGAAGATAGGTCTCATCTACTACAAAATGAGTTTCCGGGTTATTTCTAACTAGTTCCAAGACATCGGTTTTCCTATATAAAATCGAGGTCGGGTTATTGATATTACACAGAAAAACGCAATCAGATGGCTCGATTTCTTTCTGTAAGTTAGCATTATTAATATGAAAATTTTCATTTGCATTGAGAAAAATTTTTTTAATCTCTTTATCGAAAAGTCTGTTGAATGTTGTGTACTCCCAAAACGTTGGTACGGGGACAATTGCCCGCTTATATTCAAGCAAATTAGGTAACTGAAAGAGAATCTGAGTTGATCCAATACCTATTCCTATATTATCCTTTGGCACACACAAGAAACTAGAGACTAATTTCAATATACTAACATTTGTACTGTCGGGATATTCAACCACAAGATGTGCATTTGAACTTGCTATGTCTATCAATTTTTGTACAGGGGTGTTTATGTTTGTATTTACAGAAAAATCTTTCATATGTCTATATTATATTTACCTAAATATGCCTTTCAATAATATCTTTGAGATGTTTCACTACACTCTCTCTTTCTCGTTTATATCCTAGATAATTTTCTCCCTCGTGCCCCCTATTGCTTGCAAGTAAGGATTCCAGCAGTTGAGTTTCGTCTAAAACATTATCAGAACACAAACTTCTTGCTAATTTTACAATTGCAGACTCAGCCTGTCTAACAAAGTCCTCATATGCAACATGGTTTCCGTAGAGACACACATGAGGAGAAGTTAGTGCATTTAGAATCAGTCGCCACCGTACTCCATCTGAAGATAGAAATTCTTTCGTCTTCTCAACAGGAGGTACAACCAGAGATTTCCTACTATTTAAGGTAAAGGGTTTTAGTTGTACTGCGCGTAAGACATCCTGATAAGAAACGATAATTTTGTTCTCATAAGGAACCTCGTCGTCAGTATTCAATCCGTAGCGTTCGTGAATATCAAGCAAAAAACTTTTAAAAACATCAAAAAAATATGGCTCATGTTTTTCAGCTGCTATAAAAATGTCCAAGTCTGACAATACTGAATGATTACCCGAAGCATATGATCCGTAAACACAAATAAATGAATTTATGTCTCCAATATGCTTCTGTGCAAATTCGGATATTTTCTTAAATATTATTTTCTCCATAAGATATTATTTGAGCAAAAGCTCATTTCCCAATGTCTGTACATATTCAATCATGTCATGCAAATCTTTCTTACTTGTGTTTGGGTTTCCAGACATAAATCTAAGTGGATATACTATTTCTCCTTTCTTAAAAATGCCTCGATCAGGAATACTGAATTGATGTAGATGACACTTCCCTTCTTCAAGCATTCTTTGATGTATACCCCTATTAATTCTATTAATTTCAGCAACTGAATGTTTTCTTCCTGCAGTAAAGAAGAAAGCAACTGAATTTATCTCAACATCGTTTAGAACCATAAAGTTTTTGTTGGACTTGAGGATGGAAGAAAGCTCAACTGCAAAATAATGACGCTTTGTAATTAGTTCATCGAGTCCATTTTTGCCAAAATTTTTCATCATAAACCACAATTTAAGCGACATCCAAGACTTGCTCCCCAAGAACGGGGTTATCTGCCCGAAGGCGTATTCCTCTTGCATGATAAGATCAGACAGACTAGTTATTTTTTTAAGATTCTCAGGGTCCTTAACCAGTAGTGCACTTATGGTGTACGGTGTCATCATCACCTTATGTGGGTCTGTTGATATGCTGTCGAATTTTTCAATCCCTTTTATTTTATGTCTTAATTCGCTACTAAATCCAAGACTAAATCCATGACACGCATCTGCGTGCAACCAAATGTTTGAATCAATTATATGAACCAAATCTGCGACTTTATCAAGATTATCTACTGTCATCGTCCGGCTATCTCCAGCATATGCAACCACAGCCATAATTTCGCCTTTGTTTTCTTTAAGTTTACATTCAAGATCATCTAAATCATAGCGGAAATTATCTGTCTCAACCTCAATAAGGTTATGCCCGCAACCTATCCACATTTGTGCACTTTTTACACTATAATGACCAATACCTTTTGGAACAACTACTTTAAAAGAGCTAGGGCTCGAAACTCCATTCTCCAACGTTCCTGCTTGCTTGTTTTCGCGTGCAAGCATCATTCCGACAGCATTACTAACTGTACCCCCGGGTGTAATAATCCCACCAACTCCCCAAATATCCTTCGGGTATGTCCTTTTATACCCAACGGCTTCCCTAAGCCATTGCAAAACAGCAATCTCAACAAAGGTTGCGGACGGCGCACAAAAACTCTGATTTATAAGATTCTGCTGTAAAAAATCAGACAACACAGCGCCTCCAAGTGCTGCTGCGGAATTCCCAGAATCAGGGAATCCCATAAAATGCGCACTACTAAAATTAGTACAATATGGCAAAATGTGTTCCTTAAATTCATCAAGTATCTCAATCAATGACATACCATTAGTTGGTAAGTCAGTAACAATCTTCCCAATGTCAGTGCTTGAAACTCGAGCTTTATTCACATTTTCTTGTAACTTAAAATTAATACCAATACTTACAACTTCATTCAAAAAGCCTTCTACTAATTTTTTAGTATCACTATTAAGAATCATACGTTAACAACATACCACATTCTACAATAATGTAAAGAAAAAGCGGAGACTGTTGAATACAATCTCCGCCTGAGTTAATTAAAACTTAAATCACTTACTCCAATCGTCCCAGCTTTTCTTGTGCTGTAACGATTTCGGCTTCCTCTATTTTTTTATAAAGTGGAGCATACTCAACGACAGAAATTGCTTTTGGTGTGGGAGGATAACTCCATACCACACTTTTTGCATCCAGACCAAGGAAGGTGTGGATTTTTTCTGAAGTTCCTGGCAAGAAAGGATTCACGAGCACCGCGAGAGAATGAATCAAATGAAGGCAGACTGCCAAATCAGATTCTACTTCGTCGCGAGCAGTGCCATTCTTTATCTTGATCCATGGTTCACGACCGTGCACATAGCGATTACCGTGTTCTGCAACTTCTAGCACTACCCGAAAGGCAGATCTGAATTTTCCTTCTTCAATAAGTTTTGAAACTTTGTTGAAGGAATCTTCAGCCTTGCGAAGCAGTTCCATTGATTCATCATCCAGCTTAACTGGAAAACGAATATTTTCTGGGAAATGCTTCTTGCTGAAGGATAGTACACGATTCACGAGGTTGCCAAATGTGCTGATTAACTCACCGTTCACACGTTGAGCGTATTCAGCCCATATGAAATCCGAGTCGCTATTTTCTGGACCATTCACAACCAGGAAGTATCTCAATGTTTCAGGGTCAAATGACTTCAGAAAATCTGGGAGCCATACTGCCCATCCACGACTCTTGGAGAATTGCTTCCCCTCAAGTGTAAGATACTCCGATGATACGATATGGTCAGGGGTATGCAGTGTGCCTTCAGCAAGCAGAAGTGCTGGCCAAATAATGGTATGGAAAGGAATGTTATCCTTTCCATGTACATAGTAATGTATAGCATCACTATTACACCACCACTCTTTCCACTTTTCTGGCGTTCCATTTTCTTCTGCCCAAAGGCGAGAAGCTGACAGGTAGCCAGTCACCGCTTCGAACCAGACGTAGATACGCTTTGATTCATAGCCAGGAAGTGGAATAGGGACACCCCAGTCTGTATCGCGAGTAATCGCACGGTCTTGCAGTCCCTGTTTCAAGAAGCCCTGAGCAAATCCACGCGCATTTTTTCGCCATGGAGCACTCGTATTCTCTACCCATTCTTCGAGTCTTTCTTGCAATGCAGTGAGTTTGAGATAAAAATGCTCTGACGGTCGAGCTTCCAGCCGACGTTCATTTTCACTGACTTCGCCAACACGCTTGAGCACCTTTGGATTAATCCTTGGATTTTTTAATTCCAAAGCATCCAAAAGCATACCACACTCATCACACTGATCTCCACGAGCACTATCATAGCCACATTTTGGACATGTTCCTTCCACAAATCTATCAGGTAGAAACCGGTTCAAAAATGGAGAATAGAGAGCGTTTTCAGTCTTCGTGTACAAGAAACCTTTCTGATACAAATCCAGAAAAAGCTCTTGCACAATCTTTGAGTGGTGATCGGTTGTCGTTCTTGTATAGATATCGTAAGAAAACTTCAGTCCATCAATGAGACTTTCCTGAAATTCTTGATGATACTTATCAGCAATGTCCGACGGGGCTATTCCTTTCTCTGCAGCTTCCACTGCGATAGGCGTACCATAGCAGTCACTACCAGAAACCAACAGAACATCGTTGCCTGCAAGTCGATGGTAGCGAGCCAGAATATCTGCACCAATGAATGCAGAAGCGTGTCCCAAATGCAAACTACCGTTTGCATAAGGCCACGCAAGACCAATAAAGATTTTCTTGTTCATGGATTTATCCTTTGCGTTGAGGGTTAGTTGAGGTTTGTTAAATAACAATTATTTTTTAAAGTATATCATATTAATTAAATTTGTCAATCAAATTACTAAATCATCAATACCGACTTCGAACGCAGTGGCGAGTTTTAGGACGGTTTCTATGGTGGGGTTTTGATTCGTGCCATCTTCTATTTTGACGACTGTACTTAGTGACACATCAGCAAGACGAGCGATCTTTTCGAGAGAGTAACCTTTTTCGGCACGAAGTTTTTTAATATTTTTCGCAATATTCATAATTGGATATTGTATAATTCAGAACAAGGAATATAATACAAAGCATGGAGTCCTTGTAGAACAATACTACCACCTTTTCGCGCTACCAACAACTTTTTTGGAGTGCTTGCACTGGCGAACTAAAACAAAGAAAATATCTTTTCAATTTTTGTCGGCTCCCCAAACCCCACCTTGGCATTATTCGCTTTTACAAAATCGCATTTTTTGCAGATATATATAATTTGCAGTCCATGTTTGTGTTGCGAGGAAGTCTCAATGGCTTACTTTTGCAATGCCAAGATAGGTGTGGGAGTTACTCTTTAAACTTATAAAAAATCTTGTTGCCGAAGCGCAGATCTATGTAATTAAGATTAACGCGTTTATCTTTTATCTCTCCATTTAGAGAAATGGCAAGATTTTCTCTGGCAGAGGCAATATCCGTTTGCTTATTTAAAATGATGTTCCAGCCTTCGTTTATTTTTATAAAATATGATCCGTCTTCTTTTATATGCGCGCTTTCTACGCTGAATTTTTCGCTCGCGAACGTCTCCGCGAAACGCATGAGCTTCTCAAATTCTTCCTTATCTAAAATATTTTCGCCCACGCGAGGAGAAACACTTGAACCGACAAAAAATGAATCTTCTCTTTCGTCAAAAAATTTTAAAAATTCTTTGTCGTCAAACGCAATCGCTCTCTCAAACACAAAACCGTCTTCATCAATATAAGCGCAAACTTCGCCCTTGCACGATAAAGCAGTATTTATTCTCTCCTTCACTTCAACATCCAGACCATTTGGCAGATTTCGGCCGACCTTTACGCTTTTAGCGCGAGCAAAACTGTTTAAAAGCTTGGCGGAAATATTGTCTTTTGAAACCAGCAGCACATTATCCTTTGGCAAGAGCCAGAAGTATAAGCCACCAAGATTATTGATGGTTTCGTGTTTGATTTCTTTTTCATCTATAGTCTCAACGCCACGCACATAAATATTTTTTATGGCAAAAAAATCCAGATGAAAAAACCATGTTACGCAGGCAAAGAAAACGGAAAAAACCAACACACCCAAAAGCGCCTTAAAAAAACCTTTTCTTCTTCTTATCTTTCTTGACCGCGCCAATATTTCTTCGCGTCTGGTCATTTTTTTACTTTAGAGATATTCTATCTTTGCCTATGTATTTTCTAAGAGCTTCCGGCACAATTACGCTTCCGTCTTCTTGTTGATAGTTTTCCAAAAT
>Ga0076179_131_pt1 | contig 16158 bp, 18 predicted proteins | sample RifGroD2_FD_68214 | JGI IMG/M metagenome (GOLD analysis project Ga0076179, IMG submission 68214) | Parcubacteria bacterium GW2011_GWD2_40_9
GGGCAACACCAAGATACTGGTGCGAAAATGGTTCATTTGGCGCCAAATACTTCGTCAAATATAATTTCAAAATCTATTTCAAAAGGAACGGGCAGGGCAACATACAGAGGTCTAGTGAAGGTAATAAAAAAGGCCGATAATCTCCAAGGGGATACCAAAGAACTTTGAAAAGTCGCTATGCACCACAGAATCGCAATCAGCTCCAATTGGACATGCTAAAACTTTTTTGGCTCTTTTTTTCTTAAAGATATAAGAAGAGATGCCAAGGCCGCCGAGACCCAAGACTATCAATATTATTTTTAACATAACGATAATTTCCATGGAGCCAGCGGTGAGATTTGAACTCACGACCTATGGTTTACGATACCATTGCTCTACCACTGAGCTACGCTGGCTTATATTAAGCCGATGGTGAGAATTGAACTCACGACCTACTCCTTACCATGGAGTTGCTCTACCCCTGAGCTACATCGGCGCTAATCACAAAAATGGTTACTTCTATAATCTTATAGAATTTGCTTTATTTTGCAATATTTACTAATATAGAGATTGTTGGTTTCATTAGGAACTTAACATTATATCGCGGGGTGGAGAAGCAGTATCTCGAGAGGCTCATAACCTCTAGACCCGGGTGCGATTCCCGGCCCCGCAACAAGCAAACTGCTTTGTTTATTGCCTGATTCTGCGAAGCAGAAATCGCCGATGTTGAGCGAAGCGAAATATCGGCAATAGGCAATAAAGCAAAAATGCCGGCGTAGCTCAGTTGGTTAGAGCGTGGGACTCATAAGCCCAAGGTCGGAGGTTCAATTCCTCCCGCCGGCATTGGATGTTAAAATAGAGGTTAAAACAAAATGCGATCGTAGCTCAATTGGTTAGAGCACCCGCCTGTCACGCGGGAGGTTGCCGGTTCAAGTCCGGTCGGTCGCGCAGAAGATAGACATTATATGTACTTCAGTTCCTCAAGTCCGGCTTTATACTTTTCTATCGTCGCTTTGGCATCCTCTTTGGAAAGCGTCATTTCTGGCGCGCCGTGAGCGATTCTGTTTCTCACTTTATGCGCGTCCCAAACATTTTGCAGATTATCAAAGTCGCTCGGCTCTATAGCTTTTAGCCTGTCTCCCAAACCGTCGCCCCTGTAGCCTATTTTTCTGAAAATGCTGTCTAAGAGCGCGTCAGCTTCAAGAATGGCCATTTTCCAATCAACCGAATTATCTGAATTTATTTTGTTTTTAATACTTTCCCATCTGGTCGCGCGCTCTCTCGGCTCGCCCTCTTCTTTAAGAAAATCTATGAGCGTGTAAACTCCCCTCTTCTCTCTGAGCAGAATTACTTTTCTGGCTATTACGAAAATTGCAATGATTAAGATAGTGGAAAATATAATGGAAAATATTATCAGCGCGTCAATATGTTGAAAAAGAAAAATAAAAAATTCAAGCAATTTTTTAAGCAGTTTGAAAAATTGATTAAAAAGGTATTCTATATTAAGCCATTTTACATCAGGTAACATAAATTATTTCTCAAGTTCTTTGCCTATTTTAAATAATATATCTTCTCTAAACCACGGCGCGGTAAACTGAACACCTATCGGCAAGCCGCCCTCTCCCGCGCCAAAAGGCACCGAGATGGCCGGCAAACCCGCCACTTTGGAAGGCGCGGTAAATAGGTCTTCAAGATACATGGCAAGCGGATTATCCGACTTCTCTCCTATCTTAAAAGCGGTATTGGCCGTGGCGGGAGAAATAATCGCGTCCACGCTTTCAAAGGCTTTCTTGAAATCTTGTTTTATAATCTCTCTAGCCTTCTGCGCTTTAAGGTAATAATTATCATAATAACCGGCCGACAGCACGTAAGTGCCAAGCATAATTCTTCTCTTAACTTCCGCGCCAAAGCCTTTGCCTCTGGTCTTCATGTAATCATCAGTAAGATTTGAGCCTTCGGCATAAAGCCCATATCTGACGCCGTCAAATCTGGCAAGATTGGAAGAGACTTCCGCCGGCACCAGCACATAATAGCACGGCACGGAGTAATCTATATTCGGTATCTCAATATCCGTAATTTCATGGCCTAGATTTTTTAATTTTTCCGCTGCCGCTTCAACCGTCTTGTTTATTTCATCGCTCACGCCGGTTTTGTTATATTTTAAAATTCCGATTTTTAATTTTTCCGGCAAAGTGTTTTCTTTCTTTCCCTTTCCTTCGCCCAAGACCGAAGTGGAATCCATTTTGTCGGCACCCTTTATCACGTTAAAAATTATTTCCGCGTCTTCCACGCTTTTGGCAATAGGTCCTATTTGGTCAAAAGACGAAGCCATGGCAATAAGCCCGTATCTTGATACGGATCCGTAAGTGGGACTTACGCCCACCGCTCCGCAAAAGGCGGCCGGCTGTCTTATGGAGCCGCCAGTGTCGGAGCCAAGAGACGCGAGGCACATATCAGCTGCCACAGAAGCCGCGCTGCCGCCAGACGATCCGCCGGAAACCCTGCTGAGATCGTGAGGATTTTTGGTAACGCCAAAGGCGGAATTCTCCGTGGAAGCACCCATGGCAAATTCGTCCATGTTTACTCTGCCGATTATCACCGCGCCGGCATCTTTGAGCTTTTCTATAACGGTAGCATTATAAACGGCTTTGTAATTCTCAAGCATTTTAGAGCCGGCTGAACATATTTTGCCGCTTATCAAAATATTATCTTTAATGGAAAATGGGATACCGAAAAGCGGCTTATTTTCCATTTCGCCGATTTTTCCGTCCAGCTCTTTGGCCTGATCAATGACATCTTCAAAAATTTCAAGATAGGCGTTTATGTCGCCGTTTTTATCTTTAATATTTTTGAGATATTCATTCACCAAACCGCTAACGGTTAATTCCCCATTGGCAATCATCTCCCGCGCTTGCTTGATTGAGTTTGGCAACATTGATTTAATTTCTGACATTTTTTAAGTTTGAAAGCTTTATTGAAATACATGCTTTACTTTTATATAACCGTTTTCCGAAGACGGAGCTTCTTCCAAAACTCTTTTTGTATGCAAGGAAGTTTGATGAGGATCAATATCATTTCTCAAATTGTTTGTGTTTAGAGCGCTTTTATCCACGGCAAATTCTCCAATACCGGAAGAATCAATCTCGCTAAGTTTATCCATGTAACCCAAAATAGCTTCAAATTCTTTTTGAAACTTATCTTTCTCGTTTTCTTCAATATCTATTCTGGCAAGCTTCGCCACTTTGTTTACGTCTATTTTGTTTGACATTTTGACATTACTTCTCCCTTTTTAATCTCCATATTCCACCATTAATTACCCAGCGCCTCTCTGACTATTTTGCTTACCAGAGCACCATCGGCCCGGCCTTTCGTCTGAGAAGTGAGAGCGGACATTACTTTCCCTAAATCGGAAGAAGAAGATGCTCCGACTTCGGCAATAACTTTTTGCGCCAGAGATTTTATTTCTTCTTCGCTCATTTGCGCCGGAAGATACTCTTTGAGAACATTAAGCTCCGCTTGTTCGCTTTGCGCCAAATCTTCTCTGCCGCCGGCTTTGTATTGTTCTATGGAGTCCTTTCTCTTTTTGGCTTCCTTGGAGAGAATATCCATCACCTCGGCATCAGTAAGCGGCGTGTCTACTCCGCCGGCTTTGGCTCTCTTTTCTATTTCAGCGTTGCCTATGGCCGCATTTACCATCTTAAGCACCGATAATTTTACCCGCTCTTTAGCTTTAAAAGCCTCCTTAAAATCCGTTTTTATTTTTTCTTTTAACATATTTTTATATTACCACAAGAAGTTTGAATTACGAAATATTTAGCAGACGCGAAAATTTTCCCCAATGTCAAGGTTCAACCTTGACATTGGGGACTGTTAAAAATAAAATAGAATCATGAGTAGAAATACTGTTTTTGCAATTGATGAATTTTATCATATTTATGCCAGAGGCAATGATAAGCGAAGGGTTTTTCTGGATACAAGGGACTATTACAGACTCTTGTCCTTGTTTTATCTAGGTAACAGTAAAGAAATAATTCATCTTAGTGATCATGCGGGAAAATCTTTAAACGAGCTACTGGACATAGAAATTAAAGACACTCTTGTTGACATTGGCGCTTACTGCTTAATGCCAAACCATTTTCACTTGCTAATTAAGGAAAGAGAGGAGTGTGGCATAAGCAAGTTTATGCAAAAAATAATGACAGGTTATACTATGTATTTTAATAAAAAATATGAAAAAACAGGATCGTTATTTAGTAGCAGGTTTAAGGCAATTCATATCAATGAAGACAATCACTTAAAACATCTGTTGTCTTATATTCATCTTAACCCAGTAAAAATAACAGAGCCAAATTGGAAAGAAAATGGAATTTTAAACAAAATTAAGACTGGAAAATTTTTAGATTCTTACCATTATTCCAGCTACTTGGATTATTGTAGTGGAATAAAAAGAAAACAAGAAAAGATTTTAAACACTAAAGAATTTCCTAAATATTTTAATAGTGCATGGAACTTCAAGAAAACTATAGATGAGTATCTCAATGTCAAGGTTGAACCTTGACATTGGTTATCAGCTCCAAAAATTCTTTTTCAGTGAGAATTTTTACGCCAAGTTTTTTGGCTTTGTCATGTTTGGATCCCGGATTGTCACCCGCCACCAAAAAGTCTGTTTTTTTGGAAACCGATTCCGCAGCCTTACCGCCAAGATCGCGAATCATCTCTTTGGCGGCTTCTCTGGATAAGGCTTCCAACGCGCCGGTTATTACGAAAGTTTTGCCGGAAAGTTTGGATGAGAAAATCTTTTTGGGCGGTTTTACTTTCACTCTTTCAAGAAGTCTTGTCAGTAATTTTTTATTGTTGTTTTCTCTAAACCAATCATAAATGCTTTTTGCCACTACCTCGCCAATGTTCTCCACTGATTCAAGCTCATCCAAAGAAGCGTCTTTCAGTTTATCAAACGAACCAAACTTTCTGGCAAGATCCACGGCCGTTCTCTCTCCCACGTTTAAAATACCGAGTGCGATTATAAATCTATCAAGTTCTATTTCTTTTTTAGAAGCGATTGATTTCACTATATTTCCGGCGGATTTCTCGCCAAACCTCTCAAGCGGCTCAAGATCGCCTTCTTTTAAATCAAACAAGTCCGCGGCATCGGCGACAAGACCATTATCCGCAAGCGCGTCAATTATTTTCGGCCCAAGTCCTTCTATATTGAAAGCTTTCTTGGAAGCAAAGTAATGCAACTGCCTCCTGTTTTTTACGGAACATTCATTGTTTAAACATCTTATTATGGGACTGCCTTTTTCTTGCCCAAGTTTGCCGCCGCAAACAGGACATCTATCCGGCATTTTAAATTCTTTTTCCTTGCCGGTTCTAAGCTCCGGCAAAACCTTTACCACTTCCGGTATCACGTCACCGGCTTTTTGAATTATTACCGTATCGCCTATCTTAAGCCCCAGTCTTTTAATTTCTTCTTCATTATGCAGGGTGGCTCGGCTTACCGTAGTGCTGGCGACACTCACCGGCTTAAGCATGGCCACCGGCGTAAGAGCTCCCGTTCTGCCCACTTGCGTAAAAATATTTTCCACTATCGTGGTAACTTGCTCGGCCGGAAATTTAAACGCCACGGCAAACCTTGGCGCCTTGCCGGTATAGCCAAGTCTGTTTTGCCAATCCTTTTTATTAACCTTGATAACAATGCCGTCTATCCAATAATCTTCTTTCTCTTTTTTGTTCTGCCAATGTTTCCAAAAAGCGATAACTTCGTTTATGTTTTTGCAAAGTTTATAATTTTTATTTACCTTAAAACCAAGCTCTTTTAACAATTCCAGCTCTTTAATTTGTGTACCGGGAAAAAAGAAGGGGGAATTAGTTTTGGACGAATTTCCCTCATTGTCCGTGAGGGAAAAACTGACTCCCCCTTCTTTTTTTTCTAGCGACGCTATGTCATAGATAAAACTGTCCAGTTTTCTGGAAGCGGCAATTTTCGGATTAAGCTGGCGAATGGAGCCGGCGGCCACATTGCGAGGATTGGCATAGAGCGGCTCGCCTTTCTTTTCTTGAGCCGCGTTGAGCTTCTCAAACTCTCGTTTGCTTAGCCAAATTTCTCCTTCCGCCACTATATCCACACTTTCCTCCAAACGAAGCGGGATACTCTCAATGGTTTTAACATTTTGCGTTACATCTTCACCCATTAAGCCGTCTCCTCTGGTAGCCGCCGTTTTCAGAAAACCTTTTTCATAAGTCAAAACTATTTTGAATCCGTCAATTTTAAGCTCGCAGACATATTCAATGTCAAGGTTGAACCTTGACATTGCGGAAACTTCTTTAGAGAGCATTCTTTTAACTCGCGCGTCAAACTCCATCGCCTCTTCCTCGCTAAAAACATCTTCAAACGACCATTGCCTTACCGTATGGTTTATTTTTCTGAATTTATCCAAGGGAGCGCCCCCCACTCTCTGTGTCGGCGAGTCCGGAGTGACATACTCCGGATTATCCCGCTCAAGCTTGTAGAGTTCGTGCTTTAAGGAGTCAAGCGCCGCTTCGGATATCTCTTGCTTGTCTAAAACATGATAAAGATATCTGTGGTGATTTATAACCTTTTTCAGTTTTTCTATTCTTGTTTTTACTGAATTAACCGCCATATTAGCAAAAGGGGTTTTAATTTACCGTAAGCGTTAATTTTATGGCCCTCTCCACCCGGCGCGCCGAGTCTGTGCCGCATTTTGTCCCATCAAAAGACATATTGTAGCCACGAGAAGTAATAGTTGTTTTATTGGTTGTTAATTTATCTACTGTAACTTCGGCGCAAGAAGTATCACCCAGTGGCAAGTAAAAGGTGCTTTTATCGCTTTTACCAACCGGAGTACTCCAAGGTTTATTATCCCAAATTCCACAAGTAATAGCTTGACCTTGGCCATCTGTAGTCTTTTTAAAAGCACTCTCCGCGCCATCAGGATTATTTATCTCCCAATAAAAAGCGCATTCTACACCGGCATCAGCGGCGTAAAAAGCAATTTGCGACTCTCTGCCAAGACTAGCCAGCTTCATCTCTTTAGTGATAATGTCAAAAATTCCGAGACTTATGGACAATATAATACTGGTGGCCAGTACGGCGATGAGCAGGGTAAACCCCCGCTTCGCTTTGGTATTATTTTTTTGTTTTAATTTTATAGAAAACATATTTTATCTACTTGAATCAATTTTCCTCTGAGACACGGATGTCTGCAAATTGAGACTTGATTTTAATTTCTGCTTGGAATCGGTAACACCACCAACATAAATGGTTACAAACGGCTGACCGTCGCTTGGACCAGCTCTTCTCACGGTAAAAATAAGACTACTGACATTTACATCTTGGGATGTTATCCGAGAGTTGTCTCTCATTATGTATTTTTGCTGGTTATCTTCTTTCAGCTCATATGTAACTGATTTATCGTCCACATCAGTAAAACTAAAAACCGAACAAGGCTCTCTTATATCTCTTGTCATCATTTCTATCGTAAAAGACATGTTATCGCTCACGTTTCTGAGCGACTCGCTTTTTTTCTGAATGTCGGAGATATTTAAAAACGCCCCCATGGAAATCGTCATTACGACGGCGAAAAGACCCAGAGCGACAATAAGCTCTATTAGAGTGAAGCCGGCGTTTGGATTTTGTTTATTTCTTATCTCCATTTATATATATTATTTTGCAATTTTATTTCCCGTGGCCCATATTTGCCTGTCCAAGAAACTTTCACTTCTATCACCGCTTCATACTCATCGTCGCCATTAAGATTTTTTGATATTTTAACGATCCTTTTAAAACCGGAGTCATTGCCATCTACGTATTGATAACCATTATCATCGCTACGATTCAGATTAGGACATTCTGAAACACACTCCGTCACGGTATCGTTTGCAGCATCTATGTAACAACTTTTTCCATCGAGACATTCATCAACAAGCCCGTAAAGCCAGTCCACCGGTTCCGTGGCATCTATATTTTTAAGCAAGTTTGAATCCCTCACGTTTCTCGCGTATTCAAACGGCTCTTGCGCCAACTCAAAGGCCACCAGCTGATCCTGCGCCACGGAAGCGGCTGAAATATTTTTTATGGCAAAAGTCATCGGCCCGGCTATGGCAGTAGTTAAAATTGCCACCGCTACGAGCGTTTCCACCAGCGTAAACCCCCGCTTCGCTCCAGCGAAGCTCACACCAACTTTTGATAAAGTAGGTGTGGGGGTGAAGCCTTTTTTGTATTGTTTTCTAAACATATTATTCTATGGAAATTTGACCATTCAAATAAATTTTTATATCTTTAGAAATTTTATCATTGGGAGCCGCGATGGTAACGATGGCATAATCGTTACTGCCACTCCCTGAACTATCTGTAATACTAGCCATCGGATTGCTTCTAGGATATACGATGTTTATCTCTCCAGTATCATTACATCCTGATGAACATAATTGCAACCTAGATATGGTATCGCCAGTGGTTATCATAAAAGTATTGATTTCTTCTCCCTCATCATAAAGGTTATTTCTCACTCCCTCTTCTCCTTTGTCGGCAAAAAGCGTAAAAGTATTTCCTGTTTTAAAATTTATTCCGTAGGCGGGAAACTTTCCGTCAAGTTCTTTGATTGAAAGAGCGTTCACCTGAGCCTCGCGCACCGCCAAAGCGATATCATTACTCGTCCTTCTTATAGCCATTCGTTGATTGAATTCCGGATAGCTGGCAAAGACCATCATGTTTATTACGGTCAAGATGGACACAGAAACCATAAGCTCAATCAAACTGAAGCCATTCGCCTTTCGGCTAAAAATAAAATTCAAAAAATCAAACCTAAAAAATTTCATTGCTTTTATTATATCATTTTTTATCAGAACAAAAAGCTGATCATCTTTTCTCCCCAAAACAAAGAAATAATCGTCCCTAAAACCATAAAAGGCCCGAAAGCGATACTGCTTTTCAAGCCATATTTATTTTTACTTAGATATAACAGCAAAATACCAACAATCGCTCCAATCCAAAAAGCCAAAGTGATGGCGGCGATGCCGTTAGTTATTCCAAGAAGCCAGCCGATGCCGAGAGCCAGCTTGGCATCGCCAAAGCCCATCCATCGCCCGCCGGAAAAAAACCAAAGGGAAGCAAAAAAAATGAATAATATAAGACCGGCCGATAAACCGCTAAAATTAAAATTTTCAATTATCAATTTCCAATTTTCAAAATTGAATAAAGACAAGAAACTAAGGCCGATAAACGGATACACAAAAATATCGGGAATTATCTGATGACGATAATCATAGACGGCGATAAGAATCAGAAAGGCCGCAACAGCCAAAAGATAAAAGATTTTTGCAAAATTGAAAATTGAAAATTCATTGAAAACTGGCAATTGAAAATTGAAAATCAAAAGAAAGACCAACCCTGTTAATATTTCCACCGCGGGATATTGCAACGATATTTTACTTTTGCATTCGCGGCAACGGCCTTTTTGAATCAAGAAACTGAAGATTGGAACGAGTTCTATCCACTTAAGCTTCTTGCCGCAGGAAAAACATTTAGAGCCGCCGGAAACAACAGATTCGCCGGTGCCAAGCCGAAGAGTCACCACGTTAAGAAAACTGCCAATAATGGCGCCGAAACAAAAAACAATAAATAACTCTGGATATAACATATTTTTTTATTATAGAAGTGCATCGACGGCATCGACGTCGGACTTCGACGCACACGCACATTATAAATCAAACTTTTCCACAAGTGCATCGACGTCGGACTTCGACGCAGGTATAATGAAACTATATGAATAGAAAAATCCCTTTTGTCGTTGGTGAATATTATCATACGTACAATAAAACAGTTTTTGGCATCAACGAATTTAGTGACAGAGATAATGCTTATAAACTAGCCCAAACTTTCTTGCTAGCAAATTCTACAACATCTAGTCAAGCGTTTGATTATCTTAGAAATGATAGGCATCCTATGCTCAAAAATGCAATTGAAATAAAAAATTCTGGAGAAAAACTGACAGACATCTTGTGTTATGTGATAATGCCAAATCATTACCATTTATTATTAAGAGAAATAAAAGAGGGAGGAATAACTGATTTTCTAAGAAGAAGCAGCACATCTATAGCAAAATATATCAATACCAAAAAAGAAAGGCGCGGCCCATTATTTGAAGGTAATTTTAAATCAAAGCACATAGATTCAAATACTTATCTACTCCACTTGTCATTATACATACACCTTAATCCTTTAGATTTTATCACTAACAAAAACTGGCGAGAAAATAAAATGGAAGATTGGGGAAACATCTTTAAAAAACTTACTGATTATCGCTGGTCAAGCTTAAGAAGCTATTTAAATGACAATGACACCGCGTCGACGTCGGACTTCGACGCAATAATTTCCGGGGAAAAAATTATAAAGAATCAGTTTAATGATCTTGGCAACGATAATGATTATGGTAATTATGGTAATTTTCTTAAGGAATGGGCGACTGGCTTAGGTGAAACAAATAACGATAATATTGAAAAATTCGCATTTTGATTGATTGAAAGTGCGTCGACGTCGGACTTCGACGCAGGTAGTGCAAAGAAACACAAAACACCCCGCTTTGGGCTGGGTGTTTTGTCGCTTCTTTGCGTTTCCGGCGAGATTACGGTTTTACGTCGTAGATTGCATCAGTCGTAACGCTGGTGAAATCAGCAGCGCTACCGGCTCCATTCGGACATCCTGTACCGGCTGTACCGGCCACGGCATCAACATCTGTCTGCAACGCTGCGTGGTTTGCATCCTCCAAAGTAGCCCCTAAGTGATAGCTGGTGCATCCGGCATTTAAGGCGGCGTATTGATACGCTCCTCCTCCAACAGGATCGGTAGGAATAACCGAGATATAGCCTGGTGTTACAAGATTGGCAGCAGTAAGCGCGGACGGATACCCTCTCTTGGCATCAAAATAAAGCTCCAAAGCTATCTGTAATTGCTTAATGTCTGAAACCCTTCTGGCGTCTCGTGATTTTGTTCTGGCGCTGTTGAGCGAAGCCAAAACAACTGAAGACAAAATACCGATAATGGCGATAACAACAAGCAACTCAATCAAGGTAAAACCTCTTTTCTTATTTTGCATTTTTTTTAAAACTAAAATTTATTAATTTTTTAAACATCGACCGTTTTTAATGTCTTATAGCTATATAATACTACAGATATTATTTTAAGCAAAAAACACTGTGGATAACCCCCGCATCTTTATTTTAAATACCGGCCGTAATATTATATATCGGCCCGAGGATTGAAACGAGCAACAAGCCGACAGAACCGCCAAGCACCACGATCATTACCGGTTCTATAAGACCGACGAGAGTTTCCACCACATTATCCACTTCTCTTTTGTAGAATTTACCTAGAGTTTTGAGCATAAAAGCCAGCTTTCCCGTTTTTTCACCCGTGCGAATCATCTGCACCACAAGGAGAGAAATTTCGTCATATTTATCCAAAGCATCAGAGATGGGGCTTCCGCCCTTCACTTTCTCCGCCGCGTCAAAAAGAATTTTTTCATAAATTTTATTCCCCACCACGTCAGCGGAAATCTCAAGTGCCTTAACGGCCGATACGCCGCTAGACAAAAGCGTTTCCATGTTATCCGTAATTCTGGCGAGGTAAAACTTTTTGTACAAATCACCTATAAAAGGAACGCCGAGCTGGAAGCTTGAAAAACTTATCCTGCCGGATTCCGTTTTAATATAAAAGCCTACCGCTAAAGCGATTAGGAAAAACACGCCGAAATCTTTAAACACGTTACTCACGCCTATTACGATTTTAGTGTAAAACGGAATATCTTGCCCCACTTCGGTAAGAATAGCCGTAAGCTTGGGAATCACAAAGGTAAGCATCAAGAACATTACGGCAAAGAAAGCGCCTACCACGAATATAGGATAAACCAAAGCGTTTTTAGCTTTGCTGACAAGCTCGTATGATCTCTCAAGGTGATCGGCCAAAGATTCAAAAATCTCTTCCAACTTGCCGGATTCTTCGCCGGATCTGACCATATTTACGTAAAATTTGGAAAAGACATCCGGATGTTTGCTCATGGCGACGGAAAACGTATTGCCGCCTCTTATGTCTTCCACCACTTCAGAAAGACTTGTCTTCAATTTGGCATTTTTGGTCTGAGAAGAAAGAAGCTGAAACGATTCAAGAATGGAAACTTTCGCCTCAAAGAGCGTGGCCAATTGACGAGAAAGGATGACGATATCCTTGGTTCTTACCCTATTAAAGAAAGAAAACCACGAACTGGTAAAAGCCGTTTTCCCTTCGGCCGGTTTTATGGACGTGATGATTAGACCTCTGTTTTGGAGAGAGTTTATGGCGATACCCATATTGGCCGCTTCTATGGAGCCGGATTGGGACTCGCCCTGCATCGTGGAAGCTATGTAATTATATAACATATTATTTTATATAAGCGCCTCAAGACCCATGGGATTAAGGGATTGATTAAGGGCGTCTTTCATATTTATTTCTCCGGCGCGCACAAGCTCCGCCAAAGACCTGTTTAAACTTATCATCCCTTGCTCGTAGCCGGTTTCTATCACCATATCAAGTTCGTGAGTCCGTCCTTCTCTTATAAGTGTTCTCACTGCCGAATTATTTAGCATCAGTTCGTAAGCGGGTATCCGGCCGCCGGAGACTCTGGACACAAGACGCTGCGAGAATACGCCGAGCAGCACGCTGGCAAGCTGGGCTCTTATCTGATTTTGCTGATTAGGAGGGAAAGAATCTATGATACGATCTATGGTTTGAGCGGCATTGTTTGTATGGAGAGTGGAAAAAATCAAATGACCGGTCTCGGCAGCCGTAACGGCGGTGGAGATTGTTTCAACGTCTCGCATCTCGCCTATGAGCGCCACGTTTATATCTTGCCTGAACATAGAACGCATAGCTGAACCGAAGCTCATGGTGTCGTATCTTACTTCTCTCTGATCCACGATGGATTTGTCTTGGGTGAAAATATATTCAACAGGATCTTCTACGGTAATGATATGCTTGGATTTTGTTCTGTTTATATGATCTATCATTGAGGCCAAGGTTGTGGACTTGCCGTGACCGATAGGCCCCACTACCAAAAAGAAACCTTGTTTTCTGTCAGCAAACTCAGTAAGTATTTCCGGCAAATTAAGCTCTTTAAGAGTCTTTATACTGGTGGGAATGTTTCTTAAGGCCGCACCGAGAAATCCTTTTTGATAAAAGGCGTTTACCCTGAATCTTGTTTTGTCTTCATGAGCGTAAGACAAGTCTATTTCTTTATTTTCTTTTAGACTTTTTTCTTCATCATCATTTAAAAATGTTTTTATCAAGCCTTCCGTATCAGACGGAGTGAGAACCGGCTCGTTTACGAGCGGGATGAGTTCACCGGATATTCTTATTGTGGGATGTCTGCCCACGGTAAGATGAAGGTCTGAAGCGCCTTCTTTGATAGTCGTCAAAATCAACTCTTTTAATTTTTTGGAATAATCGGTCATTTGTTTTAAATTATTTTTTCAAAATGTCCTTAATTTTATTAACCACTTCGGAAGGAGTAAAATATGCCTTTATAATATAATCCAACGCGCCAAGAGACATGCCTTTATTGATATCCTCTTTCTGTCCGAGATTGGTGAGGAAGATTATTTTACTATCTTTGGCAAGATTTTCTTTCTTGATTTCCGCCATCAATTCAAAACCGTCCATGCCCGGCATTACTATATCAAGCAGAATTATGTCCGGGCTGGCGCCATTTTTAATCTTATCCAAAGCCTCTTTGGCGCCAACGGCTATATCCACGTCAAACTTTTCTTCTTTAAACTTTGTGGCATACATGTCCAGCAAAAGACGATCGTCGTCTATTATTAAAATTTTATATTTTTTATCCATTACTTTTATTTTAACATATCGGCAGCTTTTTAAACACCCCCTAAAGTTTAAGGTATTCTTCAAGGCTTATAAGTCCGTTAAACATCTTTATCATACCATCCTCTTTCATCGTAAACATGCCTTGCTTTCTGGCTTCTTTCATTATATCTTGTTCTGTCGGTCTCTCCAAGATAGCCGTCTCAAGACCGGAAGTTTTGTATAAAATTTCAAACACGCCGAATCTTCCTCTTATGCCTCTCGGACAAACCGGGGATATTACGCTCTCGTATATATTATCCGGAATTTTTATTTTATTTTTCACTTCTTCCGGGGTGTCTTCAAGATGTCTCATGAGAATATTTTTTATGGCGGGACTGATCGGCACTTCCTTTCTGGAGTCTTGACATAAGCCTTTTACAAGACGCTGACCTATCACCATCACCAGTGTCGGCGCTATAAGAAAATGGTCAACGCCCATGTCTATGAGTCTGGATACGGCGCCGGCGGCGCTGTTGGTGTGCAAAGTGGCAAATACCAAATGGCCGGTTAAGGCGGCATGGATGGCCAAAGCAGCCGTTTCTTTATCTCTTATCTCACCCACCATAATCATGTCCGGATCCTGCCTCAAAATAGATCTCAAGCCGTTGGCGAAATCGTATCCTATTTCCGGTCTTACCTGAGATTGATTTACACCTTCTATTATATACTCCACAGGATCTTCAAGACTTACCACGTTGTTTTCTTCTTTATCAAGCTCCTTAAGCATAGCGTAAAGGCTTGTGGTTTTACCGCTACCAGTTGGTCCTGTAATAAGAATAAGTCCGTATGGTTTATCTATCGCCTTATTCACGATATCAAGCTGCTCGGCGGAGAAACCAAGCTCGCTGAGACTTTTTACGCCCTTTTCTTTATCAAGTATACGAATCATCACCTTTTCTCCGAAAACGGAAGGAAAAGTGGACACCCTGAAATCTATTTCTCTGTTTTCTATTCTGGCGTTAAATCTGCCGTCTTGAGGTTTGCGTTTCTCGTCTATCTTCATGTTGCAAAGAATTTTGATTCTGGAAACAATAGCCTCGTGGACATTGATAGGGAGCAAAATACTTGTATACAAAGTGCCGTCCACCCTAAAACGCACTTTCACTTTCTTTGGTGTCGCTTCTATGTGAATATCAGAAGCGCGGCCGGCTATGGCGTGCCTCAAGATGACGGCCACTATTTTGGTGACTGGAGCGTCTTCCACAATAGTCGGCATTTTGTTGCTGGATTCTTTCTTGATATCCATGTCATCTTCTATCGTCTCAACAAGAGCCGTCTCAAGGTCGCCGAGAGCTTTGGACACTTCTCCGCCGATGCCTTTATAGTCTACAAGCAAAGATTCAAAATCCGCTTCGCTTATTAGAAACAGCTTGATGGCCACGTTCATTCTTGAAGTTATGAATTGCATAGCTTCTCTGGCTTCAATATTATCCGGATCTATAATACCCATCTCAAGCACGCCATCACTCATTCCGACAGGAATGAAGCGATAATGCACCACCGCTTCTTCCGGCACTTTCCTTAATACATCAAACGGCACTTGGCCTTTTGAAATTTTCTTGATTGGAATATTCAGACTTTCCGATTTAGCCTGCAATATGGTCTCTTCCGAAATACCTTCCGAAATAAGCAATTTTTCCAGCGACACATTCTCTTTTCTTGCTCTGTTAAAAAGCTTGGAGAGCTCTCCTTCTTCTATAACCCCATTTTTAACTAAAACTTCTAAAAAAAGCATAATAAAAATTAGCAACCTGCCGCAAACGAATATTCCCTATCCACTGAAGTCCTATTTTGAAGAAAAAGGATTAGATTTACCGGCTTCCGAAGTCGGCAAACTTACGGAAAAGTCAATCAAGCTATTAAAAGCCTCTCCATCAAAAAGAACAACATTCTCAAAACTGACTCCTCGCAAAAGATTCAACATCCTCACAATGTCGACATTTTCTCCAGTAAGCAAAGCTTTTTGATCAGACAATGCTCCTGAAGGAGACGGCAAAACAGCAACGGATGAATTGCTTCCGGGAGAAGACGAACTTACAAACATAAGGACAAAAATCAGAGCGACAGCCGCCAAAATACCGATGAATATTATTTTTTTCTTGCTATTTTTCATTTATTTTTGAGATATTATTGCGAAGACTTTTTCCAATAAGCTGCCGCTTCTATGTTGAAATTATAAACATCAGAGTCGGAAACGCTGAAATTTACTTTTTTAATATCCATGAGTCGCAGACTCTGCTCAACGTCTTTAACGAAAGAATAAAAAG
>Ga0076179_142_pt3 | contig 8207 bp, 10 predicted proteins | sample RifGroD2_FD_68214 | JGI IMG/M metagenome (GOLD analysis project Ga0076179, IMG submission 68214) | Parcubacteria bacterium GW2011_GWD2_40_9
GCGATATGGAAAATCTTTTCTCGCCCCTGAGCAAGCCAAGCAGTTGGCTTGCTCACTCGATGCCTCGTGAGGGGCTCGAACCCCCGACCGTCTCCTTAAGAGGGAGCTGCTCTACCAGCTGAGCTAACGAGGCATATAATTATTATGTACAAATTTTCGTTTAAGTAAAGCCGTGGCCATTGTGCTTACTTGATGCCGAGGAGAGGACTTGAACCTCCACGGGGTAACCCCCACCAGCTTCTAAGGCTGGCGCGTCTGCCATTTCGCCACCTCGGCAAAAATTAAATTTTTAAGTCATTCTGTTTGAGCGAGCTTTCATTCGCTTCGTTCACTCAATGCCCGGGGAGGGACTCGCCCTTGCAGGGCGCTGATTTTCCATCGCTAAAGCGATATGGAAAATCTTTTCTCGCCCCTGCGCAAGCCAAGCAGTTGGCTTGCGCCCCGAGCATTTCATTCGCTCCACTCACTCAATGCCCGGGGAGGGACTCGAACCCTCATCCCTTGCAGGACACGATTTTAAGTCGTGCGTGTATACCATTCCACCACCCGGGCTTTTTTAAATCTTCCATATCTTAAGGCCTAGACCGGAATCGAACCGGTGCGTCGCGGTTTTGCAGACCGCTGTGTTACCACTTCACCACTAGGCCGGAACTACTTTAAAAGTTCATCTATTCTCATTTCCAATTCCCAACTTTTATCCGCCTCAAAGGTAATATGCGGCAAAATGCCAAGGCGCGTCTTCTCTTTCATATACTTCTTCATCTCTCCCCTTTTCTTGCTTAAAAGAGTCAGCGTCTCTTTCTCCTTATCTTTTGGAAAAACGCTTATGCCATATTTCACCTTTCTTCCACTATCTGAAACATTAACATTATGCACAGTAACCATATATTTAGGGTCCACCTCAAATCTTATAAAATTACCTGCTATTTCCTTAAGCAGAGTTATGGTTTTTTCCCTCTTTTTGTTATCTTCAATCACAAGCTAATTGTGCCCTATTTAAAGCCTTATTACAAGCTTAAGAGTCAAAATGCCGCCAAAAACCTTGACATTTTCCTATTTTCGTGTATAGTTTATAAAAATAACCAAAGGGTTTGTTTGGCCTTTGATAACTTAATAAAATCTAAAAACTTTTTAACTTTTTTGAAAGGAAGGTGTGGAATGGGAATGCTAATATTCGCTTTTTTGTTTTTTGTTGTTCTAGGAATTGTATTACAGGGATTGAGGAAAATCCCGGCTGAACCGCCAACCAAAGCGGTAGTAACTCGTTTAGGTCAAAGGACCGGCGGGGTAAAAAAAGAAGGGTGGCGGTTCTTTCTTTTTTATCCGTTTCTTAACGGGTATATACCCGTTAACGTAGAAAAAAAGAATTTTGATTTTCAGCCACACGATGTCCGAACGCCGGACATGGCGGAAATAGAAATGAAGGTACATGTTACCTTCTCTCCAGATTCAAGTAGTGGTACGCGGTTGATTGCGTATCTAAATTCCGGCGGCGAAGCTGGGGTGAAAGACATCCTTGAGGATATTATAATGGAGTCAATCAGGGAATTTGCGGTTGATCCCGACCATGAGCCAAAAACATGGGAAATGGCAGTGAAAATGGATAAACACTTTCTCGCTGAGATAGTCGCATCCATGCTGGGCATTGATCACAAAAACCCGGCAAACAGCCAGATGATGGCCGATGTAACTAGAGAGTTGCGTCGTGGAAATGGCAAAATGGGGTTAGAAACCCTAGGAATAATTATCCACAGAGTGAATGTGGTCAGCATAAAACCGAAAGGTGAGCTGGCCAAAAACGCGGAAAAAGTGGCCAACGAGGTAAAGGAGAGGGAGGCTGAGATGATAGAATTGGAGCACATACGCGAGCAGGTAAAGAGGATGGTTGAGGAGCTTGGTGTAAAGCCAGAGAAGGCTCTAGAAATCATTCAGACCGAGAGAAAAAAAGTAGTCAAAACCATTGAAGAGAGGAACATGAACTACTCCGGACTGGATGGGACAGGTATACTTGGAGCCATTGCAGATAAGTTTCTCAAATAAAAAATCAAAGGAAAGGAGCAAAAATGAACAGCATCAGCATACCAAAGGGGATCTGGAAGTGGTTTTTTATCACTTTTGCCATTACAATGATTATTTTGGCGGCAATCGTGCTTAAAAAAGATGCCGCACCTACGCAAAAAAAACAAACGGCGCAGATTCAAGAAAGACTACCCGCCCCCGCCAAGATACCAGCCACCACTATTAAACCCAAACCACAAGAAAAATGGGTGTTTGGGTTCCGCGCGGAGTTTGAGCAAATCGCTCTCGCGGCAAATAGAAATATCAATCAATCTTCCGCTCGAGAATACAACGTGACTAGCTTCAATGTTTCAGAGAGAGAAATTAAATTTAGTTATATTGTTGATAAAAAAACTACCCGACATGCTCGTCTTGCATTAGACGAGCATGGATATTTTTCCGGAGTAGCAGATAAAGAAAAAACCCGCAAGCTGAGAATTTGGCTTGCGAAAGATAAAAACTCACCGGGAAATTTCATCGGATATATGCAGGACTGGGACGCAAAGTACCCGGGAAAGCAATATCCACAAGTTGCCGCCTATCTCAGACGGCAATAAAAAATTTTTAGATTTTAAAGATAAGCGGTTTTAACGCAATGTTAAAACCGCTTTTTTATTTTAACCGCTTGTGCCTTCATCCATACTTCCGCTTCCACTCCTATCCAAATACGGAATATCGTCCGGATATTGATTTTCAAGCTCAAAAGTTTCCGCCAAGATATTCACCAAGCCCCACACGCTTACCATTACAAACAGTGAGATGATGCCGTAAATCATAAGATTTTTGGCTTTCTTTCTTTCTTCCTCCTCATCACCGCGGGCAATATACTTAAGTATGCCGATAATAAACACCAGCACGGCAATGGCGATAAGAAGAACAATCGCGTAACCGATAATATTCACTACCTCATCCAAAAGATTACTAAACATATTATTTCCATTATAACACAAAACCGCCCCGTTCCGCTATAAGCGAGACGGGGCGGCCTGTGGATTACTCTTAAATCCATATATTATACGCTGGCCCAGAAATCTATTATCACGTTCATGATACCGAAAACGGAAATCATCACAAAGATGCCTATTACCCCCCATGTCATGTGTTTAGCGCCATCTTTTCTCCTGTCTTCATTATCGCCACCAAGCATATACTCCACGATGCCGTAAATAAAAACCACTATAGCCACGGCAAACATGAAGCCAATAATAGGATTAAGAATATAGACCTTAATCTTATCCACGAAATTAACCGCGCTTGAACTTAGAGCCAACATAAGTTTGTTTTATATCGTAGGCAAAAGGTTTTCTATCGTATCTGGCATAGTTGTATCAAGAGTAAGAGTGCCTCTAATAATATTCACGAGTCCCCAAACGCTTACCATCACAAAGAGAGCGATAACGCCGAAAATCATAAGACCTTTGGCTTTCTTTCTTTCCTCTTCGTCTTCCCCAGCTCTTACATACTTGAGCACACCGATAAGGAAGATAATCACGGCAATGGCAATTATAATAGGAACTATCGATGACAAGATAGCGTTTACCGTATCCACCAATTCATATACATCACCCACAGCTCCAGCCGCGAATGGAAACATCATTATCGCGGAACCTCCCGCCAACAAAAACTTTTTAAAATTCTTCATAATTTTTAATTAACTTTTAATTAACTTTTAATTTTTTGCGACCATTTTATCACGGTGTTGCTCCGCGAATTTTTATAAATAAAACTATAATTTATATTATAAATCATTATTCCAAAAGTTCAATAGTATCCTTGAGAACTTCCGTTATCGCCCACGCTCCCAGCAAAATGGCGGTGCCGCCCAGCGACCACATAAGGCCTGTTTTAGCCTTCTTTAATTTCTCTTCATTGCCTCTGGCCGTTACAAACATCAAGCCGGAATAAATTATAAAAAGAGCCGCTATCGGTATGCCTATTTCTATAGCCAACTCGGAAAGCGCCGCGGTACCCAAGGGATTATATATCATCTCATCCGCTCCGGCAAAAATCGGCACGATAAAGATTGTCGCGTAAAAAACCATTTTTTTAAATCTGCTTGTGAAATTGATATTTTTTATAAAATTCATATTTGTTTTACCAAACTAACACCCATCAAAACCGCTCCATGAATCTTTCCAATCCTCATTTGCCAAAGCGCCCAGCACGGTATTTACGATAAGCCACGCGGCAAACACCAGAAAGATACCTATTATGGCCGCCGTAATGGTTCTCGAGCCTTTTGTTTTATTTTTTTCATTACCGCCTGAAGTGATAAGCAGAATGCCGCCATACGCGAACATAATGGCCGCCAACGGACTGGCTATGGTAAAGACCAGAAAATCCTTTATGTTGTCTATGAGCGTGAAGATGTCGCAAACATCACAATCAACACCCTCGCACGGTATTAAGCCGGTATCTTCCGCGTAAACTTGAGCTGTCGGCGGCATCACCGGCGCCGTCAAAAAAGACAAACTCAACGCGAAAACTACTAAAGCGATTTTTAAAAAACTTGAATTCAATAAATAAAACTTTTGCATTTTTATTTTAACATTTTTTCCAAAATATCGTTAATCTTTCGTTCCGCCACCCTCACCGCTTCCGAAGCGGGCGCCGCGCCTGAAGCGGCGGTGCTTGTCATATCTTTAAAAATATCATTTATCTTGTCGCTATCCGGCTCCATCCAAGATCTGGCCATAATGGCGGCTTTGTATAATAAGGAAAAATAGCTGTCACTTGCATTTTGAGTCAGAGCGTTTCTTCTTGTTGGAGCAAGTCTTAAATAAGAAGAGAATCCATCCAATACGCCGGAACTCGTCATGGAAACAGCGGCATTTAAGGCTGGTTGTTTTTTGTTTGAATCATTTAATACCACGATTGAATAGAGCCTGCCAAATGAAGTTCTTATCGCTCCGTCTCTTATTTGCGGCATTAAAGCCACGTCAAAACCAAGATGAGAATTTTTCTTTTTTATGCTCTCATACTCACTGGCAAATCCAAAGTACATTGCCAGAGATCCGCCGGCAAACATGTCTTGAGAAGACGACAGCGATCTGTTCCATGAGTAATTGAGCTTGTTCGGGTTGGAAAATTCATTGAAAAAATTTACGGCGTTTTCAGTTGCTTTGGCAGAATAGTTTTTGCCGTCTCCCATAGTGGTTTTAAGCGTCTTAGAATCTACAATCGGGTTGCCAGTTTGTAAAACAAGCGTGGAGAAAATATCTTTAGCGTTATTTACATTTGAAAACTCGCCCATGGCCGCGCCAGCTTGCGATATATTGCCTCTTTCATTTTTCTCGGTAAGAGCTTTGGTATATTCCAAAAATTCGTCCCAATATTCGGGCGGGCCGCTTATTCCCGAAGAAGAGAATAGATTTTTATTCCAATACATTACTAGCGGATCAATCATAAACGGTAGACCTCTTATGCTCTTTGATTTTGTATTAAGTAAAACCTCCGCTATGTCGGAGAAATTATCTTTAAAGTCTCTTTCCGGATAGGCGGTAAATGGGATGGCAAAAAATCTATCCTGATTCTTCAGCAGCATATCCTGACTCACAATAATCATATCGGGGCCTTTGTTTGAAGCCAAAGCATCCACAAGGTCGTTTTGATATGATTTTGGCGACTTTTGAATATAATTTATTTTAATTGGAGCTTGTCTGTCTTTGTTGATAGAGGCAAGAGCGGAATTCATTTCATTTTTAGCGAATGTTCCCCATAAAACAAGATCGGTTTTATCCACTTTACTGCTGCTGCCTTTCTTTCCTTTATACCCTGGCAGAAAGCCAGCAAACATCAAAACGGCAATTAAAGCCGCTGCAACGAATATTACTATAATTATCGCGCCGAAAACGCTTATTCCTTTCATAAAAAATGACTGTTATTCAAGCTTTTATTTACGCTTGAACTGTTTTTCTTAAAAATCATGCCGTAATGATGCGTGCCGGCGTCAAATTCTTTTTCAAGTTTAAAGTCTTCCGTTATAAAAATTTCTTCCGCCTTGCTCTTGGGCACCACCATATTCGGAGTCGGCCCCGTGCCGCCAAAGGAATCACTCCAATCTATTATTGCCGCCATACCGCCGATTTTGAGCACTCTTTTCGTTTCTCTGGCTATGGCCGCTTTATCTTGCGCTTGAAACAAAAGATTGGAGATAATCACAAAATCAACGGATTCGTCAGCCAAACGAGAGCCTTTATCGTTCTCCACATCGCCCCAAATTATTTCAAGATTATTTAAATGTTTTGATTCAGCTTCCGTCTTAATGGCGGCAAGAAGATCTTTCTGCACATCTATGGCGTACACCGTCCCGGTACCTCTTAATTCTTTAGCCGCCGCGAGAGCGTAATGGCCGGAACCGGAACCAAAATCAGCCACCACCATGCCTGATGAAAGTTTAAACTTTTCCACGATTTCCGTCGGCCTTAAAAACATATTTCAATTATAACAAATAATTAGGTCCGTTGCCATTTTACAAGCAAGTGAGAGAAGCTATTTTGTCGCCATCCTTGAGTCTCATTATTCTCACTCCCTGAGTCTGTCTGCCGATTACCGGCACTTGATCAAGCGAGGTTCTTATCACCTGTCCTTTTTGAGAAATGGCTATCATCTCTTTAGTTTCCGGTCCCACTACGGTTGAGACCATCAGCTTGCCGGTTTTATCCGTAACTTTGAAAGTCTTTATGCCGGAGCCGCCTCTTTTTTGCACTCTGTAATTTTTAACTTCCGTTTTTTTACCATACCCTTTCTCTCCCATATTAAGCAAAAAGAAATCTTTCTCGCTTTGCACCACATCCGCTCCCACTACCTCGTCTTTGTCATCCATGCTTATGCCTCTTACGCCACCAGCCGTTCTGCCCATAGATCTTACGTCAGACTCTTTAAAGGTAATTGATTGGCCGTTTTTCGTAGCCATTATTACCAAATCTCCTTTCATGGCGATGTTCACGAATTTAAGCTCATCATCTTTATCAAGTCCTATCGCCACTATGCCACTTCTTCTTACGTCTTTGAAGTTGGCGGCATCGGACTTCTTCACAACCCCTTTTTTCGTAACCATTACTAAGAATTTTTCTTCGTTCTTGCCTTCTTTAGGCATCACAAGAGCGGAAGTTATTCTCTCTTCGCCGGTAAGAGATAAGAAGTTCATTATAGATTTGCCTTTTGTGGCGCGCTTGCCCTCCGGCAATTCATACATTTTAATTTGATACACTTTGCCTTTATCACTGAAGAAGAGCAAATCGTCATGAGTATTGACAGTGAGAAAAATATTTACAAAATCTTCATCCTTGGTATCTATGTCTATCACGCCGGAACCGCCTCTCTTTTGCGCTTTATAAGACTCCGTATCCGTTCTTTTTATATAGCCACCCTTGGTGAGAACCATTACTTGTTCCTCCGCCGGCACCAGATCGTCCATAGACATTACTTTGGCGGCTCTCGCCACCACCTTCGTTCTGCGAGCATCGGCGTATTTGTTTCTTATCTCCACCAATTCATCTTTTACCACTCCAAGAATCCTTTTCGGGTCGGCCAAAAGAGCGCGAAGTTCTTTTATAAGCTTTTGTTTTTCTTTAAGCTCATCTTCCACTCTCTGCCTTTCCAAATTGGCCAAGCTTTGCAGCTTCATTTCCAAAATGGCGCTGGCTTGTTTGTCGCTGAATTTAAATTTGGCCACAAGTTGCTTATGCGCGTCATCCTTGTCTTGGGAAGCTCTGATTGTTTTTATAATGGCATCTATATGGTCTAAGGCTTTTTTAAGACCTTCCAAAATATGCTCTCTGTCTAAAGCTTTATTCAAATCAAATTGCGTTCTCCTTCTTATTACGATATCTCTATGATCTATAAAATACTGAAGCATCTCCTTGAGCCTCAGCACCTGCGGCTGCACGCCGTCCACCAAAGCGATCATATTGAAATTGAAGGTTCTCTCAATGTCGGTGTATTTATAAAGATTGTTCAAAATATTTTGCGGATTAACTCCTGTTTTAAGCTCAATTACAATCCTTACTTGATGTTCCCTGTCGGACTCATCTCTTATGTCTCTTATCCCTTCAATCTTTTTTGAGTTTACCAGATCCGCCATTTTGATAATGAGCTCCGACTTGTTTACCTGATAAGGTATGGAGGAAATGATTATTTGAAATCCG
>Ga0076179_143_pt1 | contig 7945 bp, 10 predicted proteins | sample RifGroD2_FD_68214 | JGI IMG/M metagenome (GOLD analysis project Ga0076179, IMG submission 68214) | Parcubacteria bacterium GW2011_GWD2_40_9
CGACTTTCCAACCTTCTTAACAAGAAAGACTATCTCCCTGAAGATGTGTCTAGCCATGAATCTTTGTTGATGGATGCACGTGGCACACGTAAGGCTGGTGAGCCTGTTGTTATGCGTGAGTTCTCTGCTTCCATGAAGGGGAGTGTTGATATTCTCGAGCAGGAAGTGGGGAAACGTCAGAGTGTAGCTCGGGCAGAGCTGGCAGGTCAGATTGTTTTTTGGATGTTTGTTTCTTGTTCCCGAGTCATACTAGCATTCCTAGCATTTTGACTCTACGGTTGCAAGATTGACTCTCTCCTGATTGTGTTTGGTTTGTTTGATTTTTAAAAAATGCTAGAATTTGCCTAATGAAAAAAAGGATAATCACAAAGAATCTTGAGGAGTTTATCAGCCTCGTTCAAATTATCGCCAAGAACTCATTGTCAAGGTTGAACCTTGACAATGGAGGTGGCGCGACCGTGCTGGCGCTTTATGGCGAATTGGGCGCGGGTAAAACCACTTTCGCGCGCGCGTTTGCCGAAACATTGGGAGTAAAAGAAAAAATTAAAAGTCCGACTTTTATAATTTTCAGAAAATCAAAAATAGAAAATAAGGAATGGAGCGAGAAAGTTTTTGAAAATTTTTATCATTTTGATGTTTACAGAATTCATAATGAAAAAGAAATTTTAAATCTCGGCTGGGAAGAAATAATTTCTAATCCACGCAATATTGTTTTGGTGGAGTGGGCGGATAAAATAGAAAGTATCTTGCCTAAAAACCATATTGAGGTAGTCCTCAAACATAAAGAAGAGGGAAAAAGAGAAGTGGAGGTGATGATGGCAAAGGTGTGATAGAATTATAGTGATGACTAATAAAGATCGCAAAATCCTCGTTCTCTTGGATGCTCATGCCATTTTGCACAGGGCGTTTCATGCGCTTCCTGATTTTACTTCGCCAAATGGCGAGCCGACGGGAGCGCTTTACGGTTTCACCGCCTTTTTAATAAAAGTTATTCGCGAACTAAAACCGGATTACATTGCCGCTTGTTATGATTTGCCGGAGCCGACTTTTCGCCATGTCGCGTACAAAAATTACAAGGCCGGTCGAGCGAAAATGGATGACGCTTTGGCTAAGCAGATCAATCGTTCGCGCGACATTCTGAAGAACTTCAATATTCCCGTTTATGACGCGCCCGGGTTTGAAGCGGACGATGTGCTTGGCACGATTGTAGAAAAAGTCAAAAGTCAAAAGTCAAAAATCAAAACGATCGTGGCTTCCGGAGATATGGATACGCTCCAGCTTGTAAGCGGCAATGATGTGGTGGTGTACACTCTTAGAAAAGGCATTCAAGATACTATCGTGTATAACGACAAGACGGTGAAAGAGCGATACGGCTTTGGGCCGAAGCTGGTGCCGGATTTTAAGGCGCTCAAAGGCGATCCATCGGACAACATTTTAGGCGTGCCGGGCATAGGCGATAAAACAGCCACGGAGCTTATCGTAAAATACGGCAATATAGAAAATTTATACAAGAAACTTAAAAAAGGAGAAGTGGAAGCGAAGCCGCGAATTTTAAAACTGCTTGAGGAAAATGAAGAAGAAGCCGAGTTTAGTAAAACTTTGGCGGAGATTAGAAAAGACGCGCCGATAAAGTTTAATCTTGAAGACACTGAATGGAAAAATGGCTTCAGCGAAAGTGAGGTAAGAAATATTTTCGACGAACTTGGTTTCAGGAGTTTGGCCGCAAGATTGTTTAATCAAAAAACAGAAGAGAAGGCTGGTGACGCGACGAGAGGCGACACCACACCAGTTGGCAATGGAGATGTCGTGGACGATCTTAAAGAAAGATTTAAAAAAGTAAATTCCGAATTGCCGGAAAAGTTATATAAGGAAGTGGAAATTCCGCTTATAAAAATTCTGGAAGAGATGCAGGAAACCGGCATATTACTTGACGTGAAATATTTAGAAAAGCTTTCCGCTGAGAGTCACAAGGAATTAACCGCTTTGGAGAAAAAGATTTGGAAAATGGCCGACGAAGAATTTAATATTTCTTCACCTAAACAAATGGGACAGATTCTTTTTGAAAAGCTCAATTTGGCGGCAGGAAATAAAATTAAAAAAACAGCCACCGGCGCGTATTCCACAAATATTTCCGAGCTCACCAAGCTTAAAGGCAAACATCCCATTATAGATGAAATTATTTTTTACAGAGAACTTTCCAAGCTCGTGTCCACATATATAGACGCGTTGCCGAAGCTCGCGGATAAAAATAATCGGTTACACACTACCTTTGATCAAGCCGGCACGGCCACCGGCAGAATTTCTTCTCAAGAGCCGAACTTGCAGAATATCCCGAAGAGATCAGATAAAGGCAAAGAAGTCAGAAGAGCTTTTGTGTCCGACAAAGGATTTAAGCTCGTGGCCTTTGACTACTCGCAAGTAGAGCTTAGGGTGGCCGCCATTTTAAGCGGTGATGAAAAACTCATTGAAGTTTTTAAAAAAGATGAAGACGTACACGCGGCGGTGGCCAGCGAAGTTTTTGGCGTAACTTTGGCGCAAGTAACGCCGGAGATGAGGCGAGTGGCCAAGGTGATAGATTTCGGTATTATCTACGGCATGGGTATAAACGCGCTTAGACAAAACATAGGTTGTTCTAAAGAAGAGGCGCAGAAATTTTATAATGAGTATTTTAAAAAATTTGCCGGCGTGGCGAAATACATGGAAAAAATTAAGAAAGAAGTTTACGTCAAAGGCTGCACTGAAACACTCTTCGGCAGAAAAAGATTTTTTCCGGAAATAAAATCACATATGGAATATGTGAGAAAGGAGGCGGAGCGCATGGCGATAAACGCGCCTATCCAAGGCACGGCGGCGGATATGGTGAAGATGGCTATGGTGGCGGTGAACAGAGCTTTGGAAAAAGAAGGGTTCAAAGGCGATGTGAAGATGCTTCTTCAAATTCATGATGAACTGCTCTTTGAAATAAAAGAGGAGAAAATCAAAGTTGCCACGCCTATTATAATAGAAGCGATGGAAGGTGTGTATAAAGGGGAAGTACCTATAAAAGTGAACGCGGAGATAGGGGATAATTGGGACGAGATGGTTCTTACCCAAAAAAGACAGACTTTGACAAAGTGATTGATGAAGAAATCAAAAGAGTCGAATATCTTTTGAACATTTGTCCCAGAAAAAGCTGGCGGAAAAACTCCACTTGAAGTATTCTATGATAGAATAGGTAATATATGATGTATTGAATGTACCATCATAAAAAAAGTGATTACTTAAAAAAGAAGTTTAATAGATCTATACAACCTACCGCCTGCTAACAAGTAAAGAACCACATAAATTTGCTTTTCTTTTAACTTCTGGTAATATATTTTTATGAAAAAACAAATTAAAAATAAAGTTTTATCGTTTTCTGTGATTTATGAAGCTGATCCAAACGGCGGCTATGTTGCTTATGTTGCTTATGTTCCGAGCTTGTCCGGTTGCCATTCACAAGGAGATAATTTGGAAGAAGCCGAAAAGAACATACGAGAAGCGATTGGACTTTATGTAGAGAGCCTAAGAGCGCATAAATATTCAATTCCTCAAGAGCAAAGAATTTTACAAGGAAGAGTTGAGATTTCGGTTTAAATTATGAAAAAACTGCCTAGTCTAAAAGCAAAAGATGTTGTTAGGATTTTAAAGAAATTGGGTTTTGAAGAAGATCGTCAAAAAGGCAGTCATTTGATTTTAATTTTTACATTATTCACCATAGTAATGTTTAAAGAATCGCAAAAATTTGACAAAACTTATTTTTAAAGTATAATTTTAAGCAGAAATTGAAACTTATTTTTGTTTTCAAACTTGGTTCTGGTCAATCGGGTTTGATACTTTTAAAAAGCGGACCAGCGCGAGAAGGAGGAATAAATGTTTAAAGGAAGAAACAGATTTTTAATTTTATTTTTGATTATTTGTTTAGCCGGTGTTGGTTGCGCCAGTAACACCGGGAAATACGGTGGCGGTGGTGCGGCTGGAGGAGCGGCTATTGGAGCTCTTGCAGGACAAGCACTTGGTGGAAATACGGCTGCCACACTGATGGGCGCTGGCGCTGGCGCTGTAGCTGGAGCTATCGGAGGCATGATCTACGGAACCGGCAAAGACAAAAAAGAAACTCAGGCGCAGATTAACCAACAACAACAATACCAATCTGTACAGACTCAAGGCACCACGATGCAAGCACCACCCGGCCAATGGGTAAAAATATCAGGCCAATGGATCAATGGAGTCTGGGTGCCCGAGCACTTGGAATGGCGCGCGGTCCAACCGTAAGGCCATAAAATTAAAAAAAACAAAAGCAGGCCGTTTAATATAACGCAACCTGCTTTTTCTTTTTTATGCTAAAATTGAATCATGTTTTATCTCCTCCACGGCCAAGACACATATAGAAGCAGAAATAAGCTCAATGAGCTTATTTCGCATTTTAAAACCAAAGTTTCCGGCTTGGGTTTCTTTGATATGGACAAAGAGAGTTTTAGCGAAGCCGACTTTGAGGAGTTGCTTAAAACCAAAAATCTTTTTGAGAGAAAATACGTGACGGTGTGTCGCCGGCTTTTAGAAGATAAAATTTCGTCCGGATTTATAATTAAAAATTTGGAACTTTGCGCCGGCTCGGAAAATATCTTTCTGTTTTGGGAAGGGGATCTTGAGCAAGAACTGGTGGAAGCGGCGGAAAAGCGCGCTGTCAAAACGCAAAAGTTTGACTTACTAGACGGAACGCGTTTGGCTAAGTGGTACGCGGATAAAAAATTACCGGTCAAAGTTGCCGAAGCCATTAAGAAAGAGTGTGGAGCCGATTTGAGCCGCGCGGAAAAGGAGATAGAAAAATACGAACTTGGAGACCCCTGTTTTGGAGACTTAGTCTCCAAAACAGGGGGAGTGCCGGCTTACAATCCTTTTGCCATTTGCGACGCTTTCGCGGAGAAAAATAAAATGAAGGCGTGGATTATTTATCATCAAGCGTTAAGACAGGGTGTTTCGGCTGAAGAAGTGTTTTTTAAAATCGCATGGCAGATAAAAAATTTACTTTTGGTAAAGGGGCTACAAAAGTTTGGCTCGCCAAATATGGAAAAAAGTTCAGGCTTGCATCCATTTGTATTTAAAAAAACTTTGCGGGCGGCGCAAAATTTTACCGAAGGAGAATTGGAAAAATATTCTTATGAGATGCTGAAAATTTATCACGAAGAAAGAAGAGGGAGAGCGGAGTTGTCGGTAGAATTTGAAAAAATGCTCATTAGTTGAAATTTTACTCTATTTTATCTATCCTTCTTTTGTATTTTTCTCCGTTGGAAAATGGCGTTTGGAGCCAAGCAGAAATTATTTTTTTGGCCAGCTCAAAATCCACTTCATCGGCGGGAAGAGACAGGACGTTGGTGTCGTCATGCTCGCGAGATTGTCTGGCGGTTTCTATGTCGTCCGCCAAAGCGGAGCGGATACCGCGAAATTTGTTGGCCGTAATATCCACTCCCACTCCTGATCCGCAGATAAGGATGCCTTTGTTGTTTTGCGGATTTTGAGAAACTTTTTCCGCCACCGCTTTGGCGAAGTCGGTGTAATCATCGTTTGGGTCAAAGATATTATTCCCCAAATCGGCAAAGTCATAACCGCTCTCTTTTAAGAAAGCCCTTAAATCTTCTTTTAATTTATAGCCACGGTGATCCGCGCCGATATATAGCATAAGTTTATTTTAATTGTTTTAAAATAAAACACCACTATCGCTCGTTTACAATGAAATCCCCCCCCCATATCCTTTTTCTTGTTTGCGTGGTATATTTAGAATTACAAACAAAGACACCAAGTTACAAGCAAGATTAATTTAATAAAGTTATTTCTAAAAAATTAAACCAATGACACGACATCTAAAAATCGCCGCCATTATTTTTCTCATCATAAGCGCGCTTGGCTTTCTTGATGCCGCTTATCTCGCGATTGATCACTATCGCGGAAATATACCCCCTTGCACGATACAGGGATGTGAAATCGTGCTTACCAGTGCGCAGAGCAAGATTGCCGGCGTTCCCGTGGCTCTTTTGGGGGCGTTGTATTATTTTACGCTTCTTATTTTATCCATCGCGTATTTGGATAAAAAGAATGAGATGCTCATTAAGATTGCTTCAAAGCTTACTCCACTGGGATTTGTCGCTTCTTTGTATTTTGTTTATCTTCAATTTTTTACAATTAAAGCAATTTGCCAATATTGCATGGCATCCGCCACTACTTCAACACTCCTTTTTATTACAGGCATGTACATTATCGTCAAAATGCGTCATAGGTCTGGTGGTGTAGAAATTAAAAAATAATTTACCAATATGAATAAAATAAAAACTTTTGTTATCACTGTTACTGTTTCTGCCTTGGTCGGCAGTTTGGCAACCTTTGGCATGATGAATTTGTTCGTCGGCTCAAAAGAGAAAACAAGCAATGAGCTTATTAAAGAATTTTATGCGGTTGAGACTGCTGCGCATGTGAGCCCTCACGGCCTGCGTGGCAAACTTGATAAGGGCGGCACCACGGTTCTTTTGATTGACCTGCGAAGTGCGCAAGAATATGAGCGATTCCCGCTTATTCAGATCCTAATACACCGGCGTACGAGGATGTTGATCGAATTGTGAGACAATTTAAAGAGGCTATTGCCGCAAATCCTAATAAAGAAGTTGTTACTTATTGTTACAGCCTTCCTTGTATGACTGGAAGAAAAATCGGGAAAATGTTGTCTGAGCACGATATTTATGTGAGAACACTTGGTATTGGCTGGAATGAATGGCGGTATTTTTGGACATTATGGAATCATGAGCATGAATGGGAAGTTACAAAACCGGAAGATTATGTTTGGAAAGGAAAGGAGCCTGGCGTTCCTGTTCAGCGAGAATTACCTTCTCCGTGCGGTGAAGGAGAGTTTAGCTGCTAGTCGTTCTTAGTATGACATCAAGGCGTTTAACTGCTTGTCGTCACACTTCGTGTGGAATTATACAACTCTGCTCGAACATTTTTTGAACGGAACTGACCGCCTCGCCGCGCCCTCGCGGAAGGCCAGAATTTTTTCGCCGCCAATCATCTTATCCCTGTATCAAATAAAATCGTGTATTCAGATATTTCGCCCGCTATCACATTTACCAACTGACCCTGAATTCCCGGACCCAATGGTTCTGCCCATGTGATGTAGTATTCTCCTGCCGGAAGTGATACCGAGAAACTGCCGTCTCTCTGGGTTGAAAATCTTGTGAACTCAACATTTCCCATGGCGTTTTGGACAATGAATTCCCTGAATATGGGTTTGTCGGCGCATTTCGGATCGGGCGGGTTTTTTACAACTGGGCATGTCGGACCGAGCAATATCGTGCCGCTCACGCGGCCGATTCCTTCTGCAGTGATCCCCCTTACTATTTCGTCTACGGAAAGATTGTTGCCAAGTCGGCCGCGGATGTTATTAAACAGCGTTTCGTGTCCTTTCTCAATAATCATTTCTTCCGCGCTACTCATGCGTCCGGATTTTCTGCGTTCAAAATTAAGTTTGCCGTTCTCATACGCATATTTACCCTCTAGAGCTTCCGCGCCGTCAAAATCCGCTTCCAAAAGCCCGGGGAACGCTTGCAGATAAATAGACGCACTAAAGCCCTCAATGGGCTGACCGATATTCTTTATTACGAAACCTTGAATGATTCCCGTAAATTGGGATACATCCGAAAAAACGCCATCTGTTTTCTCCGAAGCCCAATCGCAAATTACTTGTTGCGTGATTCGATTAAAAAATCGCGTGTCGGGTAGTAATGGTATACGGAAGATTGTATAGGACTTCACGATCAGCGTATTTTCTTTTATTACTCCGTCTCCTTGTTTGTAAATAACCGCGCTCTTTCCGAGCCAAAGCGCGATCCGTTGGAGGGGATGGTCAAATTGTTGCCGTATATTTGCCCGTACGCAATTT
>Ga0076179_139_pt1 | contig 6408 bp, 8 predicted proteins | sample RifGroD2_FD_68214 | JGI IMG/M metagenome (GOLD analysis project Ga0076179, IMG submission 68214) | Parcubacteria bacterium GW2011_GWD2_40_9
CGCCGTAGAGCGGCGCGTCGCAAGTGGAACAAAAACTCACTCCCCTGTTTTCAAATTCCTTTTCTCCGGTAATACCGAGTCTTCTCGGATTTTTGCCGGTGGCGATAATAAGCGATCTGGCGATGAAAGTGTCTCCGTTTTCCGCTTTTACGGAGAAATTATCTCCGTCTTTTTTAATTTCTGTCACCTTAATTCCTTCTTTAATTTCCAAACCGTGCTTCAGCACCTGATCTTTTATCTTGTTTATAAACTCAAGGCCGGTGATGAGGGTGAAGCCCGGATAATTTTCTATAGTTTCCGTAAGCAGAGCTTGACCGCCCACTTTATCCGTGAGAATGACGGCATTTAACTTCTTTCTGGCGGCGTAGATGCCGGCGGTAAGTCCGGAAGTGGCGCCGCCTATTATTATCAAATCGTACATAATTTTTATTCTATTATTTTAATAACTTGCACAGGACAAACATCCGCCGCCTCTCTATTGCAAGGAGCGACTTCTTTAACCTCAAGCTCCTCGTCTCCGGTTATCGGATCTTTTGAGGCTCCGATAAGATCGGCTTTACCTTTCTCATAATCCATTTTCCAATACTCCGGACAAAGCGCTTCGCACGAGCCGCAACCGATGCAGCCCTCGTAATGATGGGTAATTTTTGGCATAAATACAGCTTAATGTCTAAAAAATTTTATAATATTTACATTTTAGCAAAATTTAGGTAGAATAACAATGCTCATTTATTATTCCGGTCTGGGCGCTTAGCTCAGTGGTAGAGCGTTTCGTTGACATCGAAAAGGTCAGAAGTTCGATCCTTCTAGCGCCCATTTGCTGATTATAATTCAAGGCCCCATCGTCTAATGGTTAGGACAGCAGGTTTTCAATCTGTTAATCGGAGCTGTCTGAAGCATGAAGCGAAGCGAAATAAGAAGCCAACTGCTTGGCTTCTGTGCTTCAGACAGAGCCGGAGCAATGTTGCTTTAGCAATAGCGAGGCGGGGTCGCAAGCACTTATGAGCGAAGCGAATTAGTGACTTGTGACCGATTCGGAGAATCGAACCCATTGTTATTTTAACAATTTTTCAAGGCCCCATCGTCTAATGGTTAGGACAGCAGGTTTTCAATCTGTTAATCGGAGTTCGATTCTCCGTGGGGTCAAAATTGCGCAAAGCGGGCAAACTGCTTTGCCCGCGAGCAATTTTGAAGGCACAGCGATGTTTTTGTTTTGCGAAGCAAAGGCAAAAACCGCGAGCCGGGGTCGCGAAATTTTTCCGTCAGGAAAAATATTTGTGACATAAAGCGAATGGAGAGGTGGCTGAGTGGTCGAAAGCGCCGCTCTCGAAAAGCGGTAGAGGAGCAATCCTCTCGCGAGTTCGAATCTCGCCCTCTCCGCCAAAAAACAAAATCGGATTTTAGAGCCGAAATTGGGTCGCGCCGAAGGCGCGACACTAAGGCATTCCCCCCGCCGAATTCAGAATCCAAAAGGGTTTTCCACGCTCCGCGTGGCTCAAAAAGTACGGTTCGATCCTTAATTTGAAAGTTCGAACCGACTTTTTTGAAATTTCTTCGGGAATTCCCTCGTTTGCCAATTCTGCATTGGTAATATTGGCTTTTAGAAATTTTTCTGTAAGTTCGAACCGATTATTCGCTTTTTCTTCAAAAGAAGATAATTTTTCTTTGAAAAGCTGTTTTTGGTTCACCAAACGATTTTTCGTTTCCCGATATTATTCAAGTGATAACGAATTATAATGTAATATTTTGACTGCCCGAAAGCGATTGAAAGCATAAATTTTCCCTGCGGTGTCGGATCAAACCAAAAAGTCGGGAATTTTAGCTCTTTGATAACGCCCGTATCAACGAGATAAATAATTTTCCCGCCGTCAACGGAATTTCTAGCTAATCTGTCGGGGTGCCACGCTAAAATTCCCGTTGCTTCGCCCGCTTCAATTCTTTTGAGCATTTCAGCAAAGATAGGCCGACCCGGCTTTTCCGCCGCCGCCGAATTTCGCATTTCGCTTTGCGAAATGCGCCGCCAAGAAGTGTTGCCCTTGTCCCACCCGCCCATACGAGGGCAACGATAAGAAACTCCTTATTATTTGCTGCTAAAATTCATTTTATTTGGTAGTATAGTGATACAGATAATAAACGTATTTACCATAATACTATCGAAACTTTATTTATATGACAAGCGGAAAAACAATCAGCAAAAATATCAAGAAAATGCGCGCCAAGATTGGCCTAACCCAAGATGATTTGGCTAAGAAAGCGGATATAAAATATACAACGCTTATGAAGGTCGAAAGTGGCACAGTGAATAAGCCGAGCGTCCAAACTATGGATAAAATCGCCAAAGCATTGGGCGTCTTAATAGAAGATTTGATCAAATAAACAAATGAGAATACTTTATATTATTACACAAGGAGAATGTGGAGGAGCACAAAAACATGTATTTGACATTGCTTTATTCATGCGTAAGAATGGACATCAGGTTTTTGTTGCCACCGGACGACAAGGATCCTCACAAGACAGTTGGTTATTCGACAGCCTTAAAGAAGCGCAATTCAAAGATTCTCAATTATTTATTTTAGAAGATTTACAAAGAGAAATAATTATCCAAAAAGATATAAAATCATTTTATTCCATTTACCATCTCGTAAGAACCTTGAAGCCGCATATCGTTCATGTGCATAGTACAAAAGCAGGAATAGTAGCCTCTGTAGCGGCAAGGCTTGCCGGAAGTCATATTGTATACACGGTTCATGGATTCGTATTTTCCGAATCACTATCACTCATAAAGAAAATTGTTTTTATTACGGCTGAATTTATAACCTCTTTTTTTCGTAGTCAGACGATCGTAGTGTCCGATTACGATCTACAACAGGGTAAAAAGTATAAAATATTAAGAGGCGAAGGAGGTGTTCTTATTTATAATGGTTTAGATGAAAGTATTACTAAGAATATTTTAGATCGCGAATCGGCGAGAAACATTATTTGTTCGAAAATTAACCCGTCAGAGAACCCTGTTATTATCGGCGTTATTGCGAATCTCTATAGAACAAAGGGTATAGAATATTTAATAGAAGCCGCTAAAAAAATCCATTTGAGCGGTAAATTTATACCTTACTTTTTTGTGATTGGCGATGGCGAGCTAAGGCAAGAATTAGAAGAAAAAATAACAAACTATAACTTATCTAGATATTTTTTTCTTGCCGGAACCATACCGCAAGCATATCGTTTTCTCAAGGCTTTTGATCTTGTTGTTTTGCCATCCACCAAAGAAGGCCTGCCATACATTCTTTTAGAGGCGACTCTTGCACATGTCCCACTCCTTGCAACACGCGTAGGTGGGGTTATGGAGCTTGCAAAAAATATACCCATTTCTCTAGTTGAACCGGCTAACAGCGAAGCTCTTGCTCAAGAAATAATCCTAAATATCTCTTCTATTAAAACATCCCGCAACAAAGGGAAACTACCTGCAAAATTTACTACAGAACATATGATTAAATCCTTATCTTTTGAATATGAACAAATTCTAAAATATCCACTTGAGAATCCAATTTGTAAAAGTTTTCTTCTAACTTTACCAGCTTTTAATGAAGAAAAAATTATTGGCGAAACTCTTCTTAAACTTCATAGGTATTTAATTACAAATTTCAATAACCTCATCCATGCTAAATGTCTTAAATGTTGCGTTGCGATTAATGGAACTACAGATAAAACGGAACAAATCGTTGCGAGTATGATTCCTGTTATGCCCTATCTTACATATACTATCACTAAAGAACGAGGTCGTGGCAGGGCTCTTTTCAATACTTGGAGAAATGCCGAAGAGGATGTTTTTTTGTACGCAGACTCTGATTTAGCTTACGATCTTAGTGATATTGGTTCCATGCTTAAATCTTATCTTTTGAATGAAAATTACGATTTAGTTGTTGCGTCACGTCGCATAGTCGGCTCTCATGTTGAGAGGCATTGTTTGCGAAAAATTCTTACTGAAGGCTATAATATTTTAATTAAAGTTTTATTTTGGAACTCTTTTACTGACGCACAGGCTGGTTGCAAGTCAATCACCCAAAACGCCTTTTCTTCAATCAGTAATAAATTATATAACCATTCAGGGTGGTTTTTTGATACCGCGATGTTGCTTTACGCAGAAAAAAATAACAGAAAGATTAAAGATATAACAATTAGCTGTGTCGACAACAGAAAATGGAGATTAAAAATTATAAAGACAGTTATATATTTTCTTAAAAATCTTTTTTTTCTTCGCGTAAAAACCTTTCTATCTGAGTGGCATAGGAAATAAACGCATATTTTGTCCTAAAACTATGGCTATTAAAGTAGCGCTAATATCATTACATGTTTGACTACGATAGGTTGTTAAGATATTACTCTTAACAACCTATCGTAGTCAAACAATTACCAACGTGCCACGTTGACTGTTATGCACATCCAAACCTCCATAAATAATCTTTGCAATGCTTGGCGTAATCAATGCCGACTCTTTTTGAAGTAATGATGTCTTTTTTGGACACTTTAATCCCCCAATATTCCAGCCAAATTTTATTGCCGGAAACATCCAAGCCGTTGAAACTTTTGTCTATTCCGAAATAACGGCTTGTTCGTCCTGGTCCTATTATTTTTTCATCGTCGCCACTATCGACATTCAGTGTTGATAGTGGCGAAATTCCTCTTATCAAAACCGCCGACGGATAATTTTCTTTCTCCGTCACGATGTTAAGGCAAAAATGCATACCATAAATAAGATAAACATAAATCGTTCCCGCTTTCAGATACATAGTTTCCGTTCTTTTCGTCCTGCCTTTTGAGGCGTGGTTGGCAAGATCATCTTCCCCGCGATACGCTTCGGTTTCTATAATTATTCCTCTCAAAATTTTTCCGCCGTTTTTAATGCATAAAACCTTGCCCAACATTTCTTGAGCAACTCTTAAAGTATTTCTGTTGAAAAAACTTTCCGGCAACCTTTTTTTGTTGCTTTTTGGCATTTATTATTTTAAAATAATAAAAGATTATCAGTTAATTTTCAATGCAAAAATATGAACAATGCAAAAATTATCAAATTGATTTTAAAAATAGCGGTAGCCGGAGAATTTATCGGCCACGGCGTTTTCGCGCTTCAAGGCAAAAAAACATGGATTGACTGGATTGGTCAGCTCACAGGCGCGGATGCCGGCACGGCAACAATAATGTTAACGATTGTCGGATTGCTAGACTTATTGATCGCCCTGCTTGTTTTAATACGACCTATTCGTTTAGTCATATTATGGGCCGCTTTTTGGGGTTTTTGGACGGCGCTTATCCGCCCTCTTGTCGGAGAACCGATTTGGGACTTTATTGAACGCTGGGCAAACTGGGGAGCTCCGTTAGCATTACTTCTTTTAATCGGATGGCCGAAAAATTGGAAGGAGTGGTTTAGATAAAATTTTTGCTGGGAATATTTGTCTTAATAATGGGGTACCTGGCGGATTTTGTCCGAAATACATTCGAACTTTGTTTAATACACACCGCCAAGTTACAAAAACAACATGATAAATTTTGATGATTTTCAAAAAATAGAAATAAAGGTTGGTGGAATTTTGTCGGCCGAGAAAGTGGAGGGCTCTGAGAAGCTTCTTAAGCTCTCCGTTGATTTCGGAGAAGAAATACCGAGACAAGTTGTTTCCGGAATAGCCAAAACATTCACCACACCTGAAATTCTTATCGGCAAACAATTTATCTTTATTACCAACCTTGAACCGAGAAAGATTATGGGATTGGAAAGCCAGGCGATGATTCTTGCCACTCATAAAAAATTTAAAGATGGCAGTGAAGAAATAGTCTTAACGAAACCCGCAAAAAAAGTTTTAAACGGAAGCCGATTGGGATAATCCATGAATATCCTTGCCATAGAAACATCGTGCGACGAAACAAGCGTTGCCATGCTTAAAGCAAAAGGAGGATTAAAAAATCCGTCTTTTGATGTTTTATCCAATATCGTTCTGTCTCAAGTTAAACTCCATGCCGAGTGGGGCGGCGTTGTGCCGAATTTGGCCAAAAGAGAACACCAAGCAAATCTAATCCCCGTTCTAAAAAAGGCATTGGAAAAATCAGGTTTTTATAACGAAAAACAAAAAATGAAAAATGAAAAACTGCAACCCGAAATTTTAAATTCTGTTTTAGAAAGAGAGCCGGAACTTTTAGAACAATTCTTGAAATTTATCCCAACAATTAAACCGCCGAGGATTGACGCTATCGCCGTAACGATTGGTCCCGGTTTGGAACCGGCGCTTTGGGTGGGCATAAACTTCGCCAAAGCCCTATCGCTGGTCTGGAACAAACCAATGGTGGCGGTTAATCACATGGAAGGACATATCGTCGCTTCGCTCCTAAAGGAAAAAATGAAAATGAAAAATGAAAAAG
>Ga0076179_107_pt1 | contig 5258 bp, 7 predicted proteins | sample RifGroD2_FD_68214 | JGI IMG/M metagenome (GOLD analysis project Ga0076179, IMG submission 68214) | Parcubacteria bacterium GW2011_GWD2_40_9
TTAACATACCAATCGTAAATAAGCGATGATGGCGACAGTTCAACCCCGCCGGAAAAGACATGAGGAATCGCGTAGAATCTGACGTATGATTTCTTTGCCGGCAAAGCTCTACCTTTATACCAATCCGGCGCGTCCGTGCCGGCTTCCCACAAAAGATCAATATCGTCGCCGGAAAAATTCACGGTTTTTGAGACCTCCATTCCCTTGTCTGTAACAATACTCACAACCAAAGAATTGTTTGAGCCGAAATTTGGCGTTACAAAATTTATTTTTCTTTTTCCAATGCCATCAGCCACTTTCTTGCCTCCCAGCACCCATGTGATAACGCTTCGGTCCACATCAAACTGATAACTCACAACCTCGGCCAAAACTTGAGTCCCCGGCGCCGGATTATTCGGCGTAATTTCAATACTAAAGTCAGAATTAAAAGCATCCGTCTCTATGGCGTAAACTTGAGGACTGAAAAGTGACACTAAAATCATCATTGCCAAGAAAATAATCTTATATGAAAAATCTTTCATCATTATAAATATATTTTATCATCCAATTTCTTTTATTACTATCCTTGCCACGGTGGCGGCAAGATTAATCGGCAAAACCCCCACGAAAAAATCAAAAACGCTGCCAACACCAAGTACCATGAAACTGGCGGTTAATTTCTTCGGCCCGAAATACAAAAACAACACCAAGCCGAAACACAAGTTAATAACCACGCTTAAATAAGGGATAATGGCAAACAAATCAAAAACAGCCGCCATCGCGAGCACCGGCCAATACTTGGCAAACCTCGCGCCAAGAGACAATATCGCTTTTGGATTCTTGGCCACAACCGCCGAAGTTACATCTTTAGCCAGCTTGGCGGCGTTTCTCGCCTGATTGAGCCGACTCGCCTTGCTTTCTTCTTCCGGCGAAATTCCGTTGTTAAAATTATTTTCCATATTTTAAAAATCAACCCTGCGCCATTTTAAATTCCTCCTTGGCCTTTTTTATAGCCAAAAGCTGAGCCGGATCGGAAGTAATAATCTGATCTTCAGTATAAGAAGCCAGTATCTTAATGGCCACGTGTTTTAAACCGGCAAAGAAGATTCCCTCGCCCACGTCAGACTCAAGCAAGAGGAACTTTTCTTCATCGGTAAGATTAAACGTTTTTTGCACGAGATCTATGGTGGCCGGCGATTGCTTGAGAAGAATCTGAATGGAAGAGTTGGTGATAATCGGCACGCCATAAGGAGAATTAAGAAAGTCGCCCACGTCTTGAGTGATAGTGGCCAAACCAAGATAATATTTTCTGCCTCTTTTGGCCAAACCAAGAAGGAAGGAAGCCGTATCCTCGCTCTTCATCATCCACCACGCCTCATCTATCACCAACAACCTTTTTTTAATTTCTTTTCTTACTGAATTCCATATAAAATGAGTTACCAAATACATAGCGATTGGTCGCAATTCCGTTTCCATATCTCTGATGGAAAATACCACCAGTTTTTTATTTATATCCACGTTAGTGGGCTGATTGATAAAACCGGCCCACGTGCCTCTGATATATTTTGCCATTTTTTGCGTAAGAGACTCGGCGCCTTGCATGCCGGCAAGCACCAGCTCAAGATCAGTAAGCGTGGGCGCGGATATTTTAGAAAAATCGCTGTCCGGCGTAATGTCTTTAGCGGCGTAAGTTTCCGTAATGGCTCTGTCTATAATGGAATCTTCTTCCGGCGTAAGACCACCAAGCATGAGCCTAAAAAGACCCACCAAAGAAATAATATTTGAGCGCAGCACATCGTCCGGCGACTCGTCTTCTCTTACCGGCGGCAGGTCAAATGGATTTATATGATGGTTGGATGTAAGAGAGATATTAAAATATCTGCCACCCACGGCTTCAGCCAAATACTCGTATTCTCTTTCCGGGTCTATTATCAAAACCTCCGTATCAAACATAAGCGACCGCAGAATCTCCAGCTTCATGGCGTAAGATTTGCCGCTGCCGGCTTTGGCAAAAACCACGGAATTGTAATTTTCAAGAGAAAATCTGTCAAAAAGCACGAGACTGTTATTGTGCCTGTTTATGCCATAGAGGATGCCTTTATCGGAAGATAGATCAAAAGAAACAAACGGGAAAAGACTTGAGACCGGCGAAGAATTGAGTTGCGTGCCAATATCCAACTTGTCGGTGCCGAGCGGAAAAACGGTTTCAATGCCCTCCTGTTGTTGGAAGAGGCTTGGTTTAAGGTAAACAAGTTTGGACTCAAGAATAGATTTGATTTCTCTCTCGGTTTGACTAAGTTCGTCCACATTGTCAGCATATATCGTAATATACAACCCCACGTTAAACAGCTTTTCTTGAGCCTGTTGAAGTTTATCTCTTAAATCTTCAAGATCCTGATGAGCGGTATCAAGCATAGGATCGCGCACAAAACCTTTTTCTTCTCTTATGCTTATTTGCGATTGCACCTCAGCCACCTTCCTCTGGAGCTGTCTGAGCACTGTGGCCGTATCTACAGGATGCACGAAAATGGAAATGTCAAAAACCTTATCCAAATTTATAATCGGCGCGAACCAGTTCATAGACAAGTATCTGGGATAAGACATCGCGAAAAGAACTCTGGCCACTTTCTCGCCAAGCTTAATATGATTTGAGTTTATTTGAAGCGCTGAAGGAGCGATAATATCTTGCAACCGCAAAATACCGGCATTATATATCTCATGCGGAATAACCGGCGTTACTTCGTTTTGCCCACTGATGCTGTCTCTTTTTTTAAATAATCCTTCTAACATGGTAACTTGATGAACTTATCTATTCGCCACTCCTTTGCCACTTTCCCCCGGATTATACAGCTCGTAGAAAAGCTCTATAAGCTCTTCCGTATTAAGTGGAGCCACTCTTATACCGGCGCGCGCCAGACCTTGTTGCACCACATCCGATCTCTGCTGAAGCTGGATTTTATACTGCTCAAACTTCTCGCCCATGGAACCGCTTTTACCGTCACCGGCAATGCCTCCAAACAATTTGCCAAAGCTTCCCTTTTTGACTTCTATGGATACGTTGGTGTATGGCACGGTAATATAGAAGGTCTTAGACATCACATTGGTAACTTGCACAAAATTTTTTACGAATTCAGCGTACTCTTTGGTCTGAATCCGCAAAAGCTCATTATCATGACTTTTTTCCGCTTCGCTTAAAATAGCCAAGTAGGGACCTATATCCAATTTTCTGGATTGAATAAAAAATTGCACCGGAAAATCAAGGGAGTTTAAAAAGTTTTGATACTGAAGCACGATGGCGCTCTGTTCTTCTTCAGATTTAAGGGCGAAGTTCAAAGTGGAAGCCATAAGAATCATTCTTAAAGAATTATCTTTAAGAATGATTACGCCGTCTCTTATTTCCTTTATCGGCACGAACTCTTGCGTTGATTTTGATGATACCGGTGACATTTTTTTATTTTACCATACTTTCAATTATTTTATCTTACTTTTTATATCCAAACTCCAAGAAAGATCTTTGAGTCGGCTCTTGGTGAGCTTGGGAATAAATTCCTCTTGCATTACTCCTTCTCTTTGCCGTCTCGCGTCGCTAACGGTAAAACTGGCGGTTTTCATTTTTTCCTTTTTCCAGAGATATATTTTCGGCGAAGCGTAATATTTAAGACCATGCTCCACAATTTTTATAAATGGCTGATTGTTTACTTTGTAAAATGCCAACGCTATCACGAAACCGCCTATCGGCAGACCCAAAAAAACCACCACCGGAAATGGCAAAACCACGTAAAGAAGGAAAATAAGACCCGCGCCGCCGGCAAGGTAAACAAACTGTTTCCATGTAAGCGGCCCAAAAAGCTTACTCTCAATTTCTATAAATTGTGGAACTTGAAAACGCATTTGTTTAATTTATCGGTTCACGATAAGGGTCTGCGTCGCCGTAACCCTTGCCATTTTCTAAGGGCGAGGAGGTCTTCGGTTCTACTTCTTCAGGCTTTTTATATTCCGCCACCTCCTTCGGCGCCCTGTATACGTCATCTTTGAGCTTGGCCTCAAACGGATTGGTAACGCCTTTAAAAATGTCCGGCATTTTTTCTTCCTCATTTTTTACAGGCAAAGACGGCGCGGGAACATCTTCTTTTTCTATTTCTTTAAGTATATCACTTTTTGCGTCAGAAACAGCGGCAACGATCCCCTCGCCATCGTCAAACGCGTCTTTATCGTCTCTTAAATTATGCACTCGTCGCAAAGAGTCTCTCACCTTCTTAAATATCCGCTCATTCACATCCGAGGCTATTTCTCCGGCTTTGGTTTTGTCAATTTCCAGCAGCTTGACTAGATTGGAGACAAACTCGCTTGACATGGTAACACCAAGCATTACCATGCCAGTTTCATTTCCAAGATTGCCGATTTTATCTATATTTAAATTATATTTTTTCCCAATCTTAACAATTTCTTCATCGGTTTCTATACTAAAAATAGCCGATCTTAAATCCTCCGGCAGATTGGAGTAAATATTTTCTATTTCTTGATCCGAATATTCTTTCATGTTTTTTAAAAAATTATTTTTAAATATTATAGCTTCTTGGAACCTCCGCCGCCACCACTTGAACCTATAGCGCCCTGAAGACCTTCTGTTTCTTTTCTTCTTTCTTCTTTATCTTCCAACTCCTTTTTCCTTGTTTCTTCTTTTTCAATTTGTTTTATATATCCTTCTCTTATCTTCTTTTCCGCATTTTTCTTTAATCTTGCTTGCTTAGTATCGTCAATGGCCTTTATGGCCGACGCTTCTCCGTCTGTGTCTCCATCATTTATTGCCTTAGACAGTTTGTAATTTTGAGTAACAAGTTTTGTTTCAAGCCCTTCCAAAACTTCTTCATTTTTTTCTATTTCTTCTTTTAATTTATCTTTGGCAATACTTGCGTTAGACTGCACGGCTTTTAGATTCTTCAGCTCTTCTTTTTCTGATTCTATCCTTTTCTTCTTTTCTGTTTCAGCTGATCTTTTCGTTTCAATTCCTTCAATCGTTTTAGAAGCCGATTTTGTGAACACTTGCCCCTTCATCGCCGTTAAACCGGCATCACTGTATGAACCAAATTTTTCCTTTCTTGATTTTTCTTCAGCCTTAAGTTGCTTCTCCCTCCATGTTGAAGCGCGAGCAAAGCCGCTGTTTACAAGAGGGATGGCTCCTATTATTTTGCCGAATTTGTTTTGTTTGCCGTCTTTATCCAATTGAGATCTGAGTAGACCCTCTCCGGCTAATCCAGCGGTTCTTTTTGCACCATATG
>Ga0076179_122_pt1 | contig 5156 bp, 3 predicted proteins | sample RifGroD2_FD_68214 | JGI IMG/M metagenome (GOLD analysis project Ga0076179, IMG submission 68214) | Parcubacteria bacterium GW2011_GWD2_40_9
CATAAGTCTGGCGGCTCTGGCGTAACCGACCTTCAGTTTCCTCTGGAGAAATGAGGTGGATGCTTTGCCAAATTCTATTACCGTGGCTCTTGCTTCTTCGTACATTTCGTCGTCGGCGTCTTCGTCCATGCCGACTTGGTCTAAGTCTATACTGATGGCGCCGCGCGCCTTGGATGGCGAGCCGCCGTTTTCCGCGGATGTGTCTATGTCTTCCAAATCAAAATCTTTATAAGTGTCGGCCAAGAAATCCACCACATTTTTAATTTCTTTGTCTGTTACATAAGGTCCTTGCACGCGTCTCGGCTTGGCCGAATCTCCCACTAAATAGAGCATGTCTCCATTACCAAGGAGTTTCTCGGCGCCAGACATATCCAGTATTGTTCTGGAGTCTATCTGAGAGGCCACTTGCAAGGCCACACGGCTCGGAACGTTGGCTTTTATGAGACCGGTGATAACTTCTACCGATGGTCTTTGAGTAGAGAGCACTAAGTGTATGCCCACGGCGCGCGACATTTGCGCCAAGCGCACGATGGAAGCTTCCATCTCTCTCGGATAGGTGCTCATTAAGTCGGCGAGTTCGTCTATCACTACTACGAGATAGGGCATGGGTTTTTTGTCAGAGGCTTCTTCTTTGCGATAAGATTCTATGTTTCTTACGCCGGCGGAGAGTAGCGTGTCATATCTTCTTTCCATTTCTTTTGTAAGCCACTTTAAAATGAGAATAGCCTTTTTGGTTTCTGTGATAACTGGAGTAAGCATATGCGGGATCTTGTTATATACGGTAAGTTCCACGCGCTTAGGGTCTATCATGATAAAACGCAAATCTTCAGGCGAGTTGCGGTAGAGCAAGCTCATAATGAGAGAATGAATGTAAATTGATTTCCCGCTGCCCGTCGCTCCGGCCACCAAGAGATGCGGCATCTTGGCCAGATTGTAGAAGGCCGCTTGACCGCCCACGCTGCGGCCAAAAGTTACAAGCAGGGGATGAGTCCCATTTTGATAGTCGCTTTCTTTAAACAAGGTGGCTAAACCGATGATGGTTTTTGTGCTGTTTGGGATTTCTATGCCTACAAGAGATCGGCTGGGGATAGGAGCTTCTATTCTAATGGGATGGGCGGCCAGAGAAAGAGCCAGATCATTTTGCAAGGCCACTATCCTGGCCAGCTTCACGCCTTCAGCCGGCTTGAGAGTGTATTGAGTTACCGATGGGCCGATGTTGATTTCTCCCATCTCCACGTCTATGCCGAAGTTTTGGAGAGTTCTTTTTATGATATTGGCGTTTGCCTTTATATCGCCGCTGGACGGCTTGCCCCTGTCGCCCTCAAGGAGTTCAAGTGGTGGCGGTATGAATGCCACCTTGTTTTGCTTTGGATAGGAAATTGAGCCTTCTTCGTACTCTTCTTCCTTGTCTTTACCTGTTCCTTCTTTTCGTTTTTTGTCTTTTTTGATTTCCATCGCTTTTCCCGCTCCGCTTTCAGCTGGGACATGCGCGGACTCTTTGGCATTTTCTTTTTCTTCCACCGCCCCGCCGTTTTCGTTAAAATGATTGGCTTGGATGATATCGTCATCAGCTTCTCTGCGTTTTAATTTGAAAGGAATAAAAGCGAAAATCGGCTTATTGATTATCAGGGTCGCGGACACCACGAGAATGGCGGAGAGGATGATGATTGACGCCCAAAAATCAAAAAGCTTCATAAGTGGCAGGGAGGTCAGATAGCCAATGTATCCTCCCGCGTCTTTACCCCAGATGGTTGCCATGATCCCCAGATTGCCGATTAGAAAAACGGCAATACCGATGAGCGTTCTTTTAAGGAAAGACGGCTTGATTGAGAGAGCTAATATGCCAGCCGAAGCGAAAAGCGCGAGCGGCAGCAAGATTGAGCCATTACCGAAAAGTGAATCAAATATATTATTTATGTATTTTCCGGCCGGTCCGGCTTTATTGAAATACGAAAGAGTAAAAACCGTGCCAAAGGAAAAAAGGACGATGGATATGATGAAATTTTTTGTTCTATCTTCCAAGGCATTTAGAAAGCTTTCTTTTGGTTCGTCTTCTTCTTTTTCCTCCTCTTTTTTGTGTTTAATTTTTTGCTTTTTTGCTTTTGATTTTGATGACATTGAGTTGTTGTTCAATTCTGCTAATTTACTTATTTATTATACAACTTTTACTTTGAATTATGAAATAGTATTGTTTGCGAAAGTTTGACTACTATGATGTGGATTGGTTTTTTCTTTACAGAACCGGTTTGTCCATTAAGATATGTTTAAAGGACATATTTAAGCAATAAAAAATGAACGGCAAAACACAAAACAATCAAGATAAAGAGCTAAAGGACATTTATGGACAAATAACGGACGGAATACAAAGAATAACCGCTGCTTTATATAGGGTTACAGACTTGATGTCCGATAAGGAACCAATCAAATGGACACTAAGAGACACTGCCATGCACCTGCATGAGAATGTTATGTCCATTAGATTTATAAAAGACAAAGGGCGATTGATTGAAGAAACAATGGGGAACTTCTTTCGTATTATTAAGACTCTTGAGCTGGTCTCCATTGGCGTGTATGTGTCCAATTTAAATTTTGATATTCTCAAAAGGGAATATCTTAATCTCAAAAATTTTATAGAAGGGAAAAATAAAAAGATTACCACCGGTGACATTATCGCCCCGATAGGAGAGATTAGATTGCCCGCGCCAAGCAAAACCGCCGCTGTTCCCACTTATCGCGGGACAAGTAGCGGGGCGGGCAGAGTGTCGGAAAAAACGTTAATTTTAGGAGAAGAAAGTGGGGGCAATACAGCCGGAAAATCGCTTGATCCGGAAAATCGCAAAGATAAGATAACGGTGTTTTTGAAGGCCGGCGGTCCAAAAACCGTGGGCGAAATATCGGCTATTTTTGAAGGCTCCGTGAGTACCAAGGCCACCCAGAGAGATTTGCTTGATCTGGCGCGCATGGGAAGGGTACTGGCGAAAGGAGATAAAAGATGGCGAACTTACGAGTCTGTCTAAAATCAAGGTTTAATTGACATTAAATATATCCTAGTGTAATATTTAATAGTCCTTTGCACCAGTTTTTTAATGTTTAAAAATAAGGTGTTTTGGGCTAAGCAAGTCTTTATTCGCATACAAGCGCCTAAAGTTATCCACATGTGTATTTGTCAGTAATGACCTTAGTGTATTATAATTACAGAAAGGCGGAACGAATGTATGATTTTTGTAACTTGCTTGTTTTAGATTTATTGCCAGAACGTTGAAAAAAGAATAAAGAAACAAGATGGAAAAAATTTTCCGAAACACTGACACCTCACTATATGATAGAAAGATTCGCGAGAGACAAAATGTTAATCAGTTAAATTTTCGCCGTTCCGTTTTTAGCGGAACGAGCCAGCCTAAAATTAAAAATTTTAAAAGAGGCTGGCTTTGAAATTATTGGTTAGTTAATGCGTCGGGCATTTGGCGGAAGTCGAAACCAAATTAAGTCCGCGCAAAAATGGTTTTGCGGTTTGACGCAAGCTTTGTTTAAAAACGAAGCAAGTGAGAATCGTGGAATCGTTATTATAAAGATATAAATAAATTATGAGTAACATTAGAAATACCAGATTAGGAAAAGTTGTTTCTGTAGTTCTTGGATTCGCAACCGCTTTGACCCTTTCCGTTGGAGTAATGGCCGCGCCTCAAACGGCGTCAGCTCTTACTACGGAAGAGACAATAGCTCAGTTGCTTGCGCAGATAACGCAGCTCCAAGCTGAGATTGCCGCTCTTGGCACAGCGACTGGCGGCACTGCAACTGCAGAATGCGCCTTCACGAAGAGCCTTACAATAGGTTCACAAGGAAGTGACGTAACATGCTTGCAGGATTATTTGAAAAGCACGGGGCACTATACATTCTCGGGAGGATCAACCGGATACTTCGGACCGGTAACGAGAACAGCGGTGGCCGCGTGGCAATCAGCCAACGGCGTATCACCGGCGGTAGGATACTTTGGCTCGGTTTCGCAAGCCAAGTACAATTCGTTGGCGGCTTCAGTAACCACGACCACGACCACGACGACCACGACGACCACGACATACCCTGAAGGTTGTACTTCAGCGACAGGATTCAGCCCGACAACGGGTCAGTCTTGCGCCACAACCACAACGACATACCCTGAAGGTTGTACTTCAGCGACAGGATTCAGCTCGACGACGGGCCAGTCTTGCTCAAGTGTCATCACAACCGTTCCGACAGGCACAGGCTTGGCGGTAGCCAGCCCGACGCAACCGGTAGCCACATTGGCTCCGGAAAGCGCGGCAAGAGTTCCGTTTACGAAAGTTACCCTCACGGCGGGAGCCGATGATGTAACCGTAACCGGCATCAATATAGAAAGGACTAATTTAGGAAGCGATTCAAACTTTTCCGGAATAGTGCTTTTAGATGAAAATGACACACAGCTTGGTTTGGAGAAAACTTTGAACTCAAATCACCAGGCTACGGTAGGAGACACTTTCACGGTAAAAGCCGGCACTTCAAAAACTATGACGATTGCCGGAAACATGGCAGCTGACAACAGCACCAGAGCCGGACAGATTGTAGCCCTTACTATAAATGGCATCAACACTTCAGCCACGGTATCAGGCATACTTCCAATTACTGGAGCGGTTCACACCATAAACGCTACGCTTTCAATCGGTTCGGTTCCGACATTGGCCGTGGGTTCAATAGACCCGGGATCAGGTCAGAACAAAGAGGTAGGCACCACCGGATACACTTTCTCTTCAGTTAAATTCACAACTGGTTCAGCCGAGAAAGTAAGATTCAATTCCATAATCCGACATTGAGAACGTAAAGACATACATAGACGGTGTTGCTTACGACACAACAGTTTCCTCAGACGGCAAATACTACACTTCCACTTTCGGTAGCGGTATCGTAGTAGACAAAGGAGGAAGCATTGAAATGTCTATCAAAGGAGACATTGTAAGCGGTTCGGGCAGAACGATAGATTTTGATATCTACAAGAGAACAGATGTAAACGTAGTGGGAGAGACCTATGGTTATGGCATAACGCCGGCCAATGGAGCTACAGATCCCACGGATGACACCGGCGCCTTCTCAAGCGCTAACCCATGGTTTGATGCTTATCAGGCTACAGTTTCAACAGGCTCGCT
>Ga0076179_145_pt1 | contig 5116 bp, 5 predicted proteins | sample RifGroD2_FD_68214 | JGI IMG/M metagenome (GOLD analysis project Ga0076179, IMG submission 68214) | Parcubacteria bacterium GW2011_GWD2_40_9
TTTCGAAACTTTTTTAGAAATTGAAGGGGACAAAGAAGAAATTGAAAAGGCGGCAAAACAATTAGGCTTTGACATAAAAAACGCCTTAGTTAAGCCGGTCGATACTCTTTTTACGGAATGGCGATCGGCGAACGGTTTGCCTTTTAAGCCACACATGACCTTTAAAGATTATGATAAATAGAAAAGACATACTTGCGGAGTTTAATTCTATAGAAATAGAAATAAAAATCAAGATAGACAAAAAGGGGTTTGATAAGTTTGTTAAAAACAAACAAGGGTTTCAGTTTGAAAAAACTTACGGTTATTTTACTGAAAATTATGAAAATATGAGTAAAGGAATTTTCCCTAGAATAAAAGAGATGGGAAATGTTGCTTTGGTGTCGGTAAAAGTAAAAACAAAAAATGATTCTAAAATGTTTGAAAGAGACGAATATGAGTTTGAGATAGAATCAAACAAGGTGGAATCTGCCAGACTGATGTTTAAAGCCTTAGGGTATTGTATTGAACATATTTTTGAAAAAAAACGCTATAAATTGGAATCTTTAAACAATTGTGAATTTGTCGCGGACGAACTTCCTTTCGGTTATTTTGTTGAATTGGAGGGAACGGAAGAAAATATTGAAAAATCCATAAAAGAGCTTTGTTTGGAAAATTATGAAAGAATAAACGGCGCTTATCTTAAATTGTGGGAAAAACACAAAAAAGAAAACAATTTAACAGGCGAATGTGTTTTTAAATAAATAATTTTATGAAATTCTTAATTTTAATTTACGGGGCGGTGAGAGATTTGATTATAAGATATTTGCCGAATTTTAATAAAGATAAAAATTATTTTGCGTTTAAAACATTGACAACTCAATGGGGGGGGGGTGCTAGTCTGAAGACAGAAAAGATTCTTTAACAATAAAATACAAACAAAATCCTGTTTTCTGAATGATGATTCTAGCGCGTAATGCTTAAACGAAAATCAGCGTTGATTTTCAGCTTGAATGATTGTAAGGATGATAGTAAGAAAGGAGGAAAAAACAATGGAAAGGGAAAAGAAAGATTTACTTATTATGACTGTTGATGATTTGAAAATTGGCGAAGACTTTCAGTTTTTAACTGATGAGCAGCCAGAGTTTTTGGCTGTTTGCGGAATTTGTAGTAATTGTTGTTATTCAGATTGCATTGGTGGGAATTAAGTAAGCTATCATGCGAATAATTTATGCAGGGATAAAATTTAAATTTTATCCCTGCATTTTTAAGGAGGTAGAAATGATAAAATTGTGTCAATGGGATATCACTGGCGAATGCAATCTAAACTGCTCATATTGCAGAGAAAAAAGAACAGAAAAATTAACCACCCTCAACTTAGGACAAATTTTTTCAATTATTGATCAGTTTGTGGACATGGAAGTTAGGATGGTAAATATTGCAGGAGGAGAACCATTAATTTTTAAAGAATTACCAAAGGTATTGTCTTATCTAAGGCCTAAAGTAGAAACACTTGGTCTCACAACAAACGCTACTCTTGTGTCTAATAAAAATGTAAACATTATTAAAGATTTTTTTGATGGTGTGCAAGTAAGCCTAGATGGCGGTAATGCCAAGATACATGATTCAGTAAGAGGTGTCGGAACATTCAAAAAAACCGTCTCTGCCATTGAATTAATGGTAAAAAGAGGTATTAATGTTATGACCATGTTGACCATAACTCGTCAGAATAAACACGATATTGCCAATTACATAAAACTCGCTTCTAGTTTGGGGTTAAAATCTGCTTATTTAAGAAGGGTAATTCCAAGTGGCAATAGTCGTAACACAGAACCTCTTTCTTCCAGTGAGCTATTTAGTGTTTTTAAAATTGCACATTTAATTGGAAGAAAACTTAATATGCATGTTGGATCTGCTGATTATTTTTCTCAAATTTATTTTGATAAAAATGAAAAAATAAAAGTAGAAAAAAATATGCAAGACCATCCTGGCAAAGTTTTGAGCGGTTATTGATGCCTTTTATGTGGCGCAAAATGGGCAAGTTTTATTTTGTCCTTATCTACCTGTGTTTTGCGGAGATATGACTAAGGAACATTTATCAAGTATATGGGAAAAATCTAGAATGTTTAAGATCAATCGCAACCTAAGAATGAACATTGAAGGAAAATGTTCAAAATGCAAATATTTAATGTGTTGCGGTGGTTGTCCCGCTTATGCTTTTCTTACTGAAGGCAAAATTACAGCATCTGATGCTGGTTGCTGGGTGAATGAACAGCATCCTTGATTTTGTTGTAAAAAACTGGTATATTTGCATAATATACCAGTTTTCTTTTTAACTAACATGAAAAAGATGCGTAATAAAAAAGAATTATCCTTAAAGAATTTTGTATTATATAATGATATGAAATTGAACAATGCCATCGAGTTAGGTTGTGGCAACGGCAAGGATGCTTTGTGGCTTTCTAAAAAAATTGGTAAAAAAATTTTGGCAATAGACAAGGAAATTAAAAAAAATAACGATGATAAAAAAATCATCAATGTTGAAACCGACTATTTTGATGTAAATAAAATTGGCAAATACATAAAAGCCGATAAGCATTATGATTTAATTTACTCCTCTTACTCATTGTGTTTTAACAACAAGGAACAAATAATTAATGTTCTGCCTTTTTATTTTAAAAAGATGAAAAGTGGAGGTGCATTTTATTTATTGGATTTTACATCAGATGAGAAGATTGTATCCAAAAGAACAAATTTGTGGGAGATTTGGTTTTTTGATTTAATAAAAAAATATTTTGATAATTTTGAAATAAGAACAAAAAAAGTTTTTGAAAAAGAACATAAACACACGCACCATATTTTTGAGTTAATTTGCTTCAATCTCTCTTAAATAATATGAAATTCTTAATTTTAATTTACGGGGCGGTGAGGGATCTGATTATAAGGTATTTGCCAAATTTTAATAAAGATAAAAATTATTTCGCGTTTATAGCTCACCCTAGAAATATCAAAGACGCGACAAATAAATACTTTTTTTTGAAATTTTTGCCAAAATCGATATTGTTATTATTTTTAAAACACATGTGGCCAGTAACAGCTTCAGAAGTAACTGGTTTTAAAGATCTAACTGGTAAACCAGTCAGAGGATATTTTATTGTTATATCAATGTTGCCTGAACAAATGCTAAAAGACAAAAAATACGCCACAAAAAAAATAATTCAAGCCGTAAAATTAGCGGAAAAAAGAGGTGCTAATATTGTGGGTTTGGGAGCGTTAACATCAAGTGTAACTAACGGAGGGAAAGATTTGATTGAGAAAGTAGAAGTTAATCTTACTACAGGTAATGCGCTTACTTCTTGTATCACTTTTTTGGATGTGCAAAACATAGCCAAGGTAAAAGGAATTGATTTAAATAACGAAACAATTGCCATTGTTGGCGCGACCGGGTCAATCGGTTCTGCTGTTTCAAGACTTATTGTCAGAGATTACACAGCTAATTTAATTCTTGTCGGTCGGACAATGTCTCATATTGAATTATTAAAAAAAGAAATATTCGAGATTAGAAAAGATAATAATGTAGAAGTTACCGATTCGTTAGATAGAATATCTTCTGCCGGCATAGTGATTGTTGCCACGTCTTCATCTTCCGCTTTTATAAAATCTGAGCACCTTAAAAACGGGGCTATCGTTTATGATATAACCCAGCCAAGAAATGTTTCAAGTGATGTCCTTAATGAAAGAAGTGATTTAATAATGATTGATGGCGGGTTGGTTAAAATACCAGAAGCACGTATAAATTTCAATGTCGGACTTCCCAAGGGAGTATTTTTCGGTTGCCTTACGGAGACAATGATTTTATCCGCAGAAAAAGAATTTGATAAATTATCCTTGGGGCACATTGACTTAGAGGGGATTGATTTTATCCGCGATAAATTTAACAAATACGGGTTTGAGTTGTATAATAACCAATAGAGGTTATTAGTTTTTTCTTACATAGAAACATGTTAACTTTATTCCCGCTGGTTAGTGCCATCCTTGTTTTTGGATTAACTTTTTTTATTTTTCTTGTAAATTTTAGATCAAAGGTAAATTTATATTTTACTTTATTTGCTTTTTTAATAGGGAGCTGGCTTACCGGAAGTTATTTTCTTATTAACAGTTGTGACAACAATGATGATATTATTTTTTGGGATCGTTTGATTTATGTATTTGTTGTTTTTATACCGACTATCACTTACCACTTCTCTGTAGTTTTTACGGAAAAAGAAAAACAAAAGAAAAATTTCATAGTAGTGTTATATTTAATATCTCTCTTGTTTTTATTTTTGAGTAAGAGTGATTATTTTTTAAGCGGAGTTTTTCATTATGAATACGGTTGTCATTTGCAATCCGGCTTATTGCACAATTTTTTTGTTGTATTTTTTGGAATAGCTATATCCTTATCTCTCTTTAATTTATTTAAATATTATAAAATAACCAATGATAAAGATAAAAAGGTGCAAACCTTTTTTATATTTTTAGCAATGTTTATATTGGCCACGCTTGGATCATTGGCATTTTTGCCGGCTTATAGTATTTCAGTTTATCCTGTCGTTTATTTTTCCGGCTTTATAACAGCTGGAATTATAGCTTATGCTATTTTGAAACATCGTTTATTTAATATAAAAACAATCGCCGCGGAGTTGTTTACTTTTGCTCTTTGGATAGCCATCTTAGTAAAAATATTTCTTGTTGATAGCAATAATAAAGAAAGAATTATAGATGCCGGCTTTCTTTTTTATGTTACTATCTTTGGCATCTTTCTCATTCGTTCTGTCCTTAAAGAAGTACGCGCGCGTGAGGAGATTGAGGAATTGGCTACTAAACTTGAGTTTGCCAATTTGAGGCTGAAGCAGTTAGATGAGGCAAAGTCAGATTTTATTTCCATCGCTTCACACCAGCTACGCACGCCACTCACAGCTATTAAGGGCTATGCGTCAATGATACTGGAGGAAAGTTATGGCAAGCTTACAAACAGGATGCGTGAGCCGGTAAACAATATTTTTCAATCTTCTCAAAGATTGGTTTTAATAATAGGTGATTTCTTGGATGTGTCTCACATAGAACGTGGCGCCATGGAATATAATTTTGAGAAAACAGA
>Ga0076179_140_pt1 | contig 4592 bp, 7 predicted proteins | sample RifGroD2_FD_68214 | JGI IMG/M metagenome (GOLD analysis project Ga0076179, IMG submission 68214) | Parcubacteria bacterium GW2011_GWD2_40_9
AGCAGGCAGCCGTCAGCCATATTCAAAACCCTTTCCACTTCTCCGCCAAAGTCGGCGTGGCCGGGCGTGTCGATGATATGGATTTTAGTATCCTTATAATAGACGGCCGCGTTCTTGGAAAAAATCGTCATGCTTCTTTCTTTTTCCAATTCGTTGCTGTCCATGACGCACGTCTGATCAACCAAATCTTTCCCCAAATCGGTTTTGGATTGGCGCAGCAAAGCGTCAACTAAGGTGGTTTTGCCGTCGTTGACGTGAGCAATAATGGCGATGTTCCTGATGTTGATCTCGCTCATGTTATTATTCAACGAACGTTAAGGCCACGCCTCTTTTGTTGATGCGGCCGGTTCTGCCGATCCGGTGCACGTAATCCTCGTACGTTGCGGGCACATCGTAATTAATGACATGGCTCACATCAGGGATATCAAGGCCACGGGCTGCGACATCGGTCGCGACTAAAACAGTAATATAATCTGCCTTAAAAGACTCTAAAGCCTTGATGCGGCTGGCGTAATTCTTGTCTCCGTGGATGGAATCAGCCCTAAAGCCGTACCTCGTTAAGTTTTTGGACAATCGTTCCACGCCGTGCTTGGTTCGGCCGAAAATGAGCACTTTGCGGAATTCGTCTTTCGCCAATAAGTTGCAAAGCGTTTCTACTTTTCCGACCTCGCCAAGCGAAGCGGGGTTGGCCGATAAAGACGCCGATCAAAACATAGAAAAAAATGGGAACCAAAACTAAAACCATCACCAGCATAAGCCTTGTTGCCACTCTACTCTTCTTTTTTGGCATATATGGCGCGTACAAAGCCAGAGATTTCTTGGCCGGACCCGGTATTGCCTTCAGCTCCGTCAGCAATGGTCAAACGGTGGATCGTTCCGACATTAAAATAATCGGCAAGGTTTCAAACATGGCCAATTTATTTATAAATGGCCGGAAGATTCTCCCCGACAGAGACGGCAACTTTGAAACGGAGATGCTTTTGGCGGCGGGTTATAATATAATAGAAGCCCGAGGAGAAGATAAATTCGGGCGAGAAACAAAAAAATTATTGGAAATAATCTATAAACAATAGAAAATACTAAATTATATGGCATTCACGAAAAAAAGCGCCAAGGCGCCAAAAGAAACAAACATCGGCGTGGAAAACGCCTTAAAAGACATTAAAGCCAAATACGGCGAAGGATCAATCATGAAGCTTGGTGAAACACCTAAGGTAAATATTGGCGCCATATCCACCGGCTCCTTGAGTCTGGATATCGCCCTTGGCGTAGGTGGCATGCCAAGAGGCAGAGTGATAGAAGTTTACGGTCCGGAAAGCTCCGGCAAAACCACGCTCGCCCTAAACGTAATAGCCCAAGCCCAAAAGAAAGGCGGGGTTTGCGCCTTCGTGGATGCCGAACACGCTCTTGATCCGGAATATGCCAAAAAACTCGGCGTTAAAATAGACGACTTGTTGGTGTCGCAACCGGATAATGGAGAACAAGCTCTTGAGATTACGGAAAGTCTGGTAAGAAGCGGTGGCATAGATGTAGTAGTGATAGACTCCGTGGCCGCTCTTACTCCAAGAGCTGAGATTGAGGGAGAAATGGGCGCTTCTCACGTAGGCTTGCAAGCCAGACTTATGTCGCAAGCGCTAAGAAAGCTTACAGCCATTACCGCCAGGTCTCATACTATCGTTATTTTTATAAACCAAGTTAGAATGCAAATAGGCATAATGTTTGGCAATCCGGAAACTACCCCGGGCGGCAAGGCCCTTAAATTCTACTCTTCCGTGCGCGTGGAAGTAAGAAGAGCGGCGCAGATCAAAAAAGGTGAAGAGGTGGTGGGCAACAGAGTAAAATGCAAAGTGGTGAAAAATAAAGTGGCGGCGCCGTTTAAAATAGCCGAATTTGATATTGTATTTAATGAGGGTATATCCTACGAGGGCGATATACTAAATCTTGGGGAGAAATACGAAATTATAAAAAAATCCGGCGCTTCCTATTCCTACGGCGCCACTTCTCTTGGACGCGGCTACGATAAAGCTAAAGAATTCTTGAAAGAAAACCCAAAAATAACTCAAGAGCTGGAGAAAAAAATAAAAGAAGCGGCGGCATAAAAAAAGTCCGCAAGATTAACCATTAATATCTTGACAAAAAAATATGACTACTCACACAATGAAATTATCCGGACTACCCTTTGAAAAAATAACGAATGGCAAGAAAATTATTGAATCAAGGTTATACGATGAAAAACGCCAACAAATTAATATTGGTGACCAAATAGAGTTTTCTTGCAATGATGAACCGAAAAAAAAGGTTACTACAAAAGTAAAAGCGCTTTACAGATATGAATCGTTTAAAGATTTATTTTCTGATTTTCCTCCCGAATATTTCGGTAGCAATTCAAAAGATGAATTAATTAAAGAAATTGAAACCTTTTACTCAAAAGAAGAACAAAAAAAATATGGTGTTATTGGGATAAAAATAGAACTGATTTAACTCTATCTCCGCGGTAAACATACGCTGTTCAAAATAAAAGAAGCGGCGGCATAAAAAAAGTCCGCCTTGAAAAACAGCGGACTCTAAGATATTTTAAAAATAGAATTTAACTTAAAATAAACGATTTTTAAGGTCTTTTTCAACGACCTTGTTGTCAACATTTCCCCAAGATAATGCTCTGATTAACCATGAGCAAGATTTTAAGGTTATACAAAATAAAGAAAAAAAGACGTTTAAAACTCTCATACTAACACTGATTTTGGGCGGTTTGGGCGCCCAAGTCCATCCATTACTGTTTTTCATCTTTCCTCTCCTTTATATAATAAGGAAAAAAATAAAGTACGATTTTATCTGATTCAATAGTAAACCAAATTATTTAAATAAGCAAGAAATAAAGTGGCGTAAATTAAAATTTTGAGACGCGTCTCAAAATTTTAATTTACGCCACTTTATTTCTTAGATTTATTGCACCGTTACCCCCATGCTTCTGGCTGTGCCCTCTATAATCTTCATAGCCGCTTCTATGTCGTTGGCATTCAAATCTTCCATCTTCTGCTCAGCGATTTGTCTTACTTGATCTTTAGTAATCTTGCCGGCTCTAGTAGCGAGATTCTTCCCCGAACCTTTCTCTATGCCTATCATTTTACAGATAAGATTGGCCGCCGGAGGCGTTTTCATTTTAAAATCAAAAGTCCTGTCTTCGTATACCGTTATTTCAACCGGTATAATATCACCTATCTTTTCTCTGGTAGCCTCGTTAAATTTATTTACGAAATCACCGATATTTACGCCATGCTGACCGAGAGCCGGTCCTACCGGCGGCGCCGGATTGGCCTTGCCGGCCGGAATTTGTAATTTTATTATTGTTTTTATTGGTTTTGCCATATGTTTTAATTTAAAATCTAAAAAATAAAATCTAAATTTTCTTAACTTGCAAGAAATCTATCTCTACGGGGGTTTCGCGACCAAACATGGAGATGAGTATTTTAATCTTCCCTCTTTCTTCGTCTATCTCACTTACATTGCCCTCAAAATCTTTAAACGGCCCATCGGTTATTTTTACCACCTCTCCAAGCTTAACATCAAGTTTATATTTCGGCTCACTCACGCCCATTCTATCAAACAGTATCTTAATCTCTTTTTCATCAAGAGGCACTGGCGTAGTGCCGGCGCCAACGAAGCCGGTAACTCTGGGAGTGTTTCGCACTACGTACCAAGAATTATCGGTTACCACCATATCCACCAATACATAACCAGGATATATTTTCTCCTCCACCACCTTTCTCTTACCGCTTTGGATCTTAATCTTTTTCTCTGTCGGCACTACAGCGTTAAAGATAACGTCCTCCATGCCAAGCGACTCTATTCTCTGTTTAAGATTCCTTACAACAGTGTCTTCATAGCCGGCATAGGTGTGCACGGCATACCATTTTCTACCGACTTGTACTTTTTGTTTACTCATGATTATATGATAAATTCTTTAAGTAAAAAAGAGAAAATTACGTCAAAAAAGCCTAAAAATGCCGCCGTGGCTAAAGATGCCGCCACCACCATAGCGGTAAAAACCATAGTCTGCCTCTTTGATGGCCAGCTTACGTTTTTAAGCTCCGCCTTTGTTTCTTTTATATAATTTATAAGCTTATTCATTGCTTGTCTTTCTAAAAAAGCCCCATGAGGGCTATTAATATCAATATGCTTAAATGCTACACTACAAACCAAAACAAGTCAATCATTTTTAAAATTTGTATAAAACAGCCAAAAGCTATATACTCTAATCCAATACGGGCTGTAGTATACCGGTAGTACGCACGCTTCGGGTGCGTGTAGACTGGGTTCAATTCCCAGCAGCCCGAACGAAGTTCAGACAATCATCTCAACTAACAATATCTATCGCTTGGAATAATCCCAGAAGCCCAAGGATAAAGATAATAATTAAAACAAAAATTAGAATAATTAAAAATAAAATCTTTTGCACAAAATTATTATAACACTTTTATTGGACAGTAAAACAGGGGTGCCTAAAGGGAATCGCCTATTGCATAGGCAGGCGGTTTTTGGCCTTACGGCAACAAAAACCCTTTCGATTCCCTATGCAGGCAAAGCAGTTTGCC